>ENA-ORSX01000440-ORSX01000440.1-human-gut-metagenome-genome-assembly--contig:-NODE-440-length-45160-cov-6.351912_pt1 | contig 45160 bp, 45 predicted proteins | sample MGYA00241904_ERZ509172 | MGnify/ENA primary metagenome ERZ509172 (study PRJEB26280, sample SAMEA2338795) | human gut metagenome | biome: human gut; feature: human-associated habitat; material: faeces... | reverse complement strand
CTTTCTCTAACTCTATCTCTATCTCTGGTGGACGAATGTCGGACAAATGTCCGCCACTTGTCCGGAGCGCAGAAAGCGCCTTATTTTGGAGCCTCGCAGCCCGCTTTCGCTCAGCCTCGGTAGAGGACTGGCCGATTAAAAGTTCGATGTTGCTCATGTAGAATGTGCCGCTGTCCAGCACCTCCACAAGACCCAGCTTCAGGAAGATTTGCAAGGCCCTCTCCACAGTGCCGATCTGCTGGCGGGTGATGGTGGCGATCATCTGCGCCGTGTAAGGAATGTCCTCGTCAAGTTGAAGCCGTCCGCCATGTTTCAGCGATTTCAGATACAGCTTGAGCAGAATGTTGGAATACAGCACACCATCCTGCATACTTTCCAGCAGCACGATGGAATCATCGTCAAAATAGTTTTCTTTGAGTTTCAGGTAATAATATTTTCGGTTGTCTGACATAGGGTTCCTCCTTGGGGTTTCTCTTGGGATTCTGTACGCATTTTAAGGCCGTTTTAGGGGTCAGAGGATAAATCTATCAGCCTGCCTTTGACATCCCCGAAAAAAGCCTTGATTTACAAGGGTTTTTCAGCCCCTAAAGCGTGACATTTCTCCCGTTGTTTCCGCTTGCGCTTTGCGGCATTGATCCGCTTCATGCGTGCGGCACATTCCGGGCAGTATTTGGCCCGGTTGGAACCGGGGATAAACAGCGCCCTACATACGGCGCACTTTTTCGCATTCAGCCGGTGGAACAGCGCCGTTTCCAGTTCCTTATCCTGCGGCAATACCGCCGCCCGAAACCACCTGCACAACAGGGGGTAGGAAATAGACTGGACACAGACACATTCCTCCCCATCGTCCAGGGCGATACAGTTTCCGTCGATGTAGTTACAGCACTCATGCACCAGCCTCCGCACTCTGCGGTACTGGCGGTAATCCATGACGGGGATAGGTTCAGACTTATTGTTCTTCATAAATGATTTCTTTCATAAAGCCGGTAACCTCCTTGAATGAATTTATTGTTAAATATTCGTGCAAAGTATTGTTTTCTTCGTGCAAATGGCATATACTATAATTGCCAGCAGAAAGGGGTTGATCGTATGGCTGGAAATACCACAAACATCAGTATCCGCATGGACGCAGATTTGAAAGCACAGGCGGACGCACTGTTTACTGAACTTGGCATGAACCTGACTACGGCGTTTAACATCTTTGTGCGCCAGTCGCTTCGTGAAGGCGGCATTCCCTTTGAAGTAAGGCTGGAACAGCCGAACAAAGAAACGGTTGCTGCCATGCTGGAAGCGGAAAGGATTGCAAAAGACCCGTCTGTAAAGGGCTACAATGACCTTGACGAGTTGTTTGCTGACCTGAAAAGATGAAAGAAACCAAATATACCGTCAAGTACACGACCAGTTTCAAAAAAGACTACAAACGAGCCATAAAGCGTGGCTTGAAGATCGAACTGCTGGAGCAGGTCGTAGCATTGCTGGCAATGGGTGAACCGCTGCCGGATAAGAACCGTGACCATGACCTGTCCGGCGATTGGGCAGGTCATCGGGAATGTCATATTCTCCCGGACTGGCTGCTTGTCTATCGCATAGAGGATGATGTTCTGGTGCTGACGCTGACCCGCACCGGCACACACAGCGACTTGTTCGGCAAATAAAGTTATGGTTGGATATGGAGCTGCTCTCGCCCTGTAACTCATCATCCTGGCTCAGGCGCTCGTACAGTGGGGTGATTTTTTCGTTTCTCATAGCTGCACCTCCTGAAACAAAAATGCTCTAAGTGATTGCTTCACTAACCATGACACAATCATGATTAAGAAGTCACTTAGAGCATATATCACCCTCTTCCCACCCAGCTCTTTTCATATACAAAAAACGGCATGACCATCCCGGCCACACCGTTCCCTGTATTTTCATTTTTCATTTGATCTTCAGCCATCCAGCCCTGCCTCTTCCTGCCCGGAGCTCCGCAAGGTTTCATTGCCGCCTTAATCGCGCTTTTCTGCCACTTCCCCCTGTTTTTTATAGATGGAGTTTTTATTCACGCAGCCCCGGACGCTGGATAAGGGATAGATATTGGAATCTCTTCCGATGACGGTGCCGGGATTTAAGATGGAGCCGCAGCCCACTTCCACCCGGTCGCCCACCATGGCCCCGAATTTTTTCATTCCCGTGTCCAGATCCCCGTCTTCCGCGTGGACCTTTACCAGAAGCTTATCGGATTTTACGTTGGAGGTAATGGAGCCGGCCCCCATGTGGGCCTTAAAGCCCAGGATGGAGTCGCCTACATAATTGTAATGGGGGACCTGGACCTTATCGAACAGGATCACGTTTTTAAGCTCTGTGGAGTTTCCCACCACAGCGCCCTCCCCCACCAGGGCATTGCTCCGCAGGAAAGCACAGTGGCGCACCTCCGCATCCTTTCCGATGATGATATTTTCTCCCAGATAGGCGCTTTCAAAAACCCTGGCCGTCTTATGGACCCAGACAGTCTCACCGCGTTTTTCATATTCACTTTCCGGAAGACGGCTCCCCAACTCCAGGATAAGATCCCTGATCCTGGGAAGGGCCTCCCAGGGGTACTCGCACTGCTCCAGTAAAGGCTTTGCCAGTGTGTGGTCCAGATCGTAAAGACACACGGTCCTTGCTTCTTCTTTTTTCATCACAGCCTCCATTCCTCCGCCGCAGACGGCGGCACAAAACGTTTCCTACTTTTTATAAAACTGGGCCGCAGCGTCGAAATACGGCCGCAGCAGATACTGGTTGTCGGTCTGGCGGACACCGTTGGTCCTTAAGGTGACGAACCGCTCCAGCTTTTCCATATATTCCGCCGGGGTGATGGTACCCTCTGCCACATAGGTGAGGCCCTTTTCCCAGCTGGCCGTCAGCTCTGGGTTTAAAAGCTGCCGGATGGATGCGCTGCATACGTCAAAGACCATCTCGCCCAGAAGCGTGGGCGTGATCACCTGGGTCTTTTTTGCCAGGGACAGGTACTTGATGGTGCAGAGCTTCTTAAGGATCTCCGCACGGGTGGCACTGGTGCCGATGCCGCTGCCCTTGATCTGGGAACGGAGCTCCTCGTCCTCAATGAGCTGCCCGGCATTTTCCATGGCTAAGATCATGGAGCCGGAGGTGTACCTCCTGGGAGGAGACGTTTCACCCTCTTTGATCTCCAGCCCTGTAAGAGACAGACGCTGTCCCTTTTTAAGGCCCGAAAGCATGGCCAGAAGGGCCCTGGCCTTCTCACCGCCATCCAGCTCGATCTCGGTCTCATTGCCTTTGCCGGCCTGTTTTTTTTCTTCTCCGGATTCCGTTTCCTGGTCTCCGGTCTTTTTCTCCGCCATCTTTTTGGGAACATAGGCGGCCTTCAGATAGCCCTCCTCCGCCAGTACCCTGTAATTGGCAAAGAAATGCTCTCCCTGCTTTTCCAGGTCCAGGGAAAATTTCTGGTAAACAGCCGGCGGATAAAAGATGCTTAAAAATCTCCGGGAGATCACCTCATAGACCTTAAGCTGCAGGGAGCCCAGGGTCCGCAGGGCCCCAAAGCCCTGGCCCGTGGGAATGATGGCGTAGTGGTCTGTGATCTGCTTATCGTTGACGTACCTGGTATTTCCTATGGTCTTAAAGCTCCCCAGCTCCAGCGCCTCAGAGGCCAGGTCCGCCAGCGGGGCAAAATTCCTAAGTCCGCCGATGTTTTTATGGATCTCCTTTGCCACAGCCGAGGAAAGCACCCGGGCGTCGGTCCTTGGATACGTCACCAGCTTTTTTTCATACAGCTCCTGGACCACCTTCAAGGCCTCGTCGGGACTGATCTTGAACATTTTGGAGCAGTCGTTCTGAAGCTCCGCCAGGTTGTATAAAAGCGGGGCATTTTTCGTTTCCCGTTTTTTTTCCATGGAAACTAAAGTCCCCTCCATGGGGGGCGCTGACAGGAAGCGGATCAGCTCCTCTGCCGTCTTTTTCTCTTTGAACCCGTTTTCTTTATATAGGACCGGGGTTTCGTAGTATCTGGACCCCTTCACGGCCTTCCATTCTGCCTCCACGGAAATGCCTTCCCGGCCTGGAACGTCAAAGGAGCCCAGGACCCGGTAAAAAGGCGTTTTCACAAAGCTGCGGATCTCCCGTTCCCTCCGGACCACCATGCCCAGGACGCAGGTCATGACGCGGCCCACGGACAGCACCGCCCGCTTCTCTTTTAAGTAAGAGGCCACAGTATTTCCGTACTTCAGAGTCAGCACCCGGGAGAAATTAATGCCCATCAGATAATCCTCTTTGGCCCGCAGATAGGCGGAGGCCGCCAGATTATCGTATTCGGACAGGTCCTTTGCCTCCCGGACTCCCCGCAGGATCTCCTCCTCCGTCTGGGAATCGATCCACACACGAAGACGCTTTTTCCCCCGGACTCCGGCCATCTGCTCCACCAGACGGTATATATATTCTCCCTCCCGTCCGGAGTCGGTGCAGACGTAGATGGTGTCCACGTCAGGCCGGGTCAGCAGCTTTTTCACAGTCAGAAACTGTTTTTTTACGCCGTCGATGACCTGATATTTAAATTCCTTCGGAAGAAATGGAAGGGTATCCATGCTCCACCGCTTCAGGGACGGATCATAGCTTTCCGGATAGCTCATGGTCACCAGATGCCCGACGCACCAGGTGACCACGGCTGTCTCCGATTCGATGAACCCGTCCCCCTTTTTCCCCGATATCTTAAGCACCCGGGCAAACTCCTGGGCAACGCTGGGCTTTTCTGCTATAAATAAGGATTTACCCATGGACCTCCTTTCCAGGGACCGTAAAACGCAGCTCGGATAGTAAAAGGGCTGAGAACATGAGCACACAGCCCAGGATCATCCTTCCTGTCAGGACCTCCCCCAGGAAGATCACAGAAAACAGGGTCCCGAATACGGCTTCCAGGGATAAAAGAAGGGAGACCGTATTGGCGCTGAGATATTTCTGTCCCACGGTCTGGATCAGAAATCCCACAGTGGTACAGATGAGGGACAGATAAAGAAGTCCCAGGATCAGGCTTTTATGGAGCAGAATGGCCGGATCAAAGGCTCCGGGACCGTCTAAAAACGGAGCCAGAAGCCAGTTGAACACGCCCACAGCCGCCACCTGGACCGTTGCTAAAAGAATGGGATCGCACCGCTTTGTATATTCCTCCGTACAGATCATGTGGACGGCAAAGCAGACGCCGCAGAGGAAGGTCAGCGCGTCTCCCAGGTTGATCCCGGACTCATGCTTTAAGGTCAGCAGAGCCAGACCGATGACCGCCACAAGGCCGGCTGCGATCTGGTTGAGGCCCGGCCGCTTTTTGCTGATCTTCCAGTATAAAAAAGGCACCAGGACCACATAAAGGGCCGTGATAAAGGCATTCTTGCTGGCTGTGGTATATTTGATCCCATAGGTCTGGAACAGATAGGCCAGGGTCAGGAAGATCCCCATAATGAGCCCGCAGGTCAAAGATCCACGGTCCAGCTTTTTCATCCGTCCCGGAAAGGCCAGGGCCATGAAGGCGGCGGCCAGGGTAAACCGCAGCGCCAGAAGATAGGACGGCGGCACCAGGTCCACAGAGTTTTTCATGACCACAAAGGAGCCGCCCCAGATCATGGTAATGAACAGGAAGCCGGCCGTTGCCAGGAGCTTTGCGTTTTTACTTGTTGTTCCTTCCATGGCCCTATTTTCCCATATAGAACCGGTAGCTGGTCCGGGTCACATGGGCGGTCCCGGCCTTGACCACAGGCGACGGGAACTGGGGATGATTGACGGAATCGGGATACATCTGTGTCTCAAAGCAGAATGCGTCCCGGTCCTCATAGGAAACGCCGCCCTTTCCTTTTTCTCCGCCCAGCCAGTTGCCGGTATAAAACTGGACGCCGGGAAGGTCTGTATAAACATCCATGGCCCGGCCGCTGGCCTCATGATACGCGCTGGCTGCCAGTCCGCAGATGCCCGGAGCATGGTTTAAGCACCAGTTATGGTCAAAGCCCTTCCCCTGGACGATCTGGATATAATCAGAGCCAATGTCTGTTCCGATGGTCTTCGGTGTCCGGAAGTCCATGGGCGTTCCCTCTACTGCCAGGATCTCTCCGGTGGGGATGGAATCCGCATCCGTGGGCGTAAAGGAATCTGCCAGGATCTGGACGCGGGTATCTGACACAGAGCCGGAATCATGGCCGCCCAGATTAAAATAGGCGTGGTTTGTCATGTTCACCGGAGTATCCCTGTCACTGGTGACCGCATAAAGGATATCCACGGCATTTTCCTTTGTCAGAGTGTATTTTACGGAGATCTTCAGCTCTCCGGGAAATCCCTGGTCGCCGTCGGGACTGTCCAGAAGGAATACCACGGAATCCTCTCCCACTTCCCGGGCGGCCCACAGTCTCCGGTCATAATAATCGGGACCGCTGTGGAGATTGTTCTCTCCCTTATTTTTTCCCAGGACATAGGAAGTTCCATTTAAAGTAAAGGAAGCGCCGCCGGTGCGGTTGGCGATCCGGCCCACGATGGAGCCGAAATGGGGGCCATTGACCAGATACCCCTCTGCATCGTCGTAGCCCAGCAGCACATCTGCCAGCTCCCCGTTCCTGTCCGGTACCATCATGCTTACCCAGACAGCGCCCAGATCGGTGAAGGAAGCGGATACGGTGCCATTGTCTATGGTGTAAAGACTGATCTCTCTTCCGTCGGCCATACGTCCAAAATGCTCTTTTTTTACTGCCATGATAACCTCCCTGACTTACTTGTGTGTAATGTAGCCCTGCTCCGTCAGAAGCTCTGCGCAGAGCACAGCCCCGCCGGCAGCTCCTCTTACGGTGTTATGGGACAGGCCCACGAATTTCCAGTCATAGACCGTATCCTCCCTGAGGCGTCCGATGGATACGCCCATTCCCTTTCCAAAGTCCACATCCAGAGTCACCTGGGGACGATTGTCCTCCTCCATATACTGGATGAACTGCTCCGGTGCGCTGGGAAGGTTTAATTCCTGGGGAAGTCCCTTAAAGCTCACCAGCTTTTCGATCAGCTGTTCTTTTGACGGCTTTTTCCGGAATTTCACGAAAACAGCCGCCGTATGGCCATTGAGGACCGGAACGCGGATACACTGGCAGGTGATCACCGGCTCCTTTGCCTTTACGATCACGCCGCCTTCCAGGGTCCCCCAGATCCGTAAGGGCTCCTGCTCGCTCTTCTCTTCCTCTCCGCCAATGTAGGGGATGATGTTCTCCGCCATTTCCGGCCAGTCCTTAAATGTCTTTCCAGCGCCGGAGATGGCCTGGTATGTGGTGGCCACTACCTCATAGGGCTCAAATTCCTTCCAGGCAGTCAGGGCCGGGGTATAGCTCTGGATGGAGCAGTTGGGCTTCACAGCCACAAAGCCCCGGGTCGTTCCCAGGCGTTTTCTCTGGAAGGGGATCACTGCAAAATGCTCCGGGTTGATCTCCGGGATCACCATGGGCACATCCGGCGTCCAGCGGTGGGCGCTGTTGTTGGATACCACGGGAGTTTCCGTTTTGGCATATGCCTCCTCGATGGCCCGGATCTCGTCCTTTGTCATATCCACGGCGCTGAACACGAAGTCCACGGTGGAAGCCACCTTCTCCACCTCAGCCACGTTCATGACCACCAGCTTTTTCACCGCCTCCGGCATGGGTGATGTCATTTTCCAGCGGTCTCCTACCGCCTCCTCATACGTTTTTCCAGCAGAACGGGCGCTGGCTGCCACCGTCACTACCTGGAACCAGGGATGGTCCTCCAGAAGGGAAATAAATCTCTGGCCCACCATTCCGGTGGCTCCCAGGATGCCGACTCTCAGTTTCTTTTCCATCATTGTTTCTCCTCGTTGTTTTTATTGTCTCCTGCCCTGATACGGACAGGTGAAAGATCTAAGATGCTTACAGGATCTCCAGGGCCACCTGTACCATATCCATAAAGGAATTCTGGCGTTCCTCGGCCGTGGTGGACTCTCCGGTGATCAGGGAGTCTGAAATGGTCAGAATGGAAAGCGCCTGGGCTCCTGCCAGCGCGGCGTTGGCGTAAAGGGCCGCCGTTTCCATTTCCGCAGCCAGGACTCCCACATCCTCATAGCCCACGCCTTCTTTCTTTGCCTTTTCCGGTGCATAGAAGACGTCAGAGGTCAGTACATTGCCCACATGGTAGGAGAGGCCCCGCTGTTCAGCCTCCAGGGCTGCCTTGATGAGAAGTCCGAAGTCAGCGATGCAGGAATAGCCGTCTGGAAGCCCCAGCTCCTTTACATAACCGGTGCCTGTGCATGCGCCCATGGCCAGCACCAGATCCCGGATATGGGTGGTCTTCTGCATGGCTCCGGCAGTGCCCACACGCACCAGCTTCTTTACGCCATAGAAATTCATCAGCTCGTGGGAATAGATGCCCATGGACGCGCAGCCCATGCCGGTTCCCATGACGGAAATGGGCTTATCCCGGTAAAAGCCGGTGTACCCGAACATGTTTCTGGTAGAATTGAACTGCTTTGCTCCTGCCAGGAAGTTTTCTGCAATGTATTTTGCCCGCAGCGGGTCTCCCGGAAGCAGGATGGACGGTGCGATCTCGCCTTCTTTTGCTGAAATGTGAGGGGTTGGAATATTGTTTGCCATATCAATGGTCCTCCTTTGATGATTATACCCTTGTTTTTGTTCCTTTGCCGTCCCGTTTCGCCATTTTAAGGCGGTTTAAATGGACTTCTTTTTCTTTATAGACTGCCAGCGGCTCGTTTTCCGGAAAATAAACGTGTTCCAGGCTGTCGCCGTCTTCCAGCTTCATGCCCCGGACGCCGCGGCTGTTCTTTTTAAGCTCTGGGATCTCGTTTATCATGAACCGGAGGAACATGCCCTCCTTTGTCTGTAATACGATCTCTGTTTCCCCGGAAAGGATCCGGATCTCTGCCGCCTGGTCGCCCTCAGAAAGCTTTGTGGCGGCCACCATGCGGTTGGCCGTGAGGAACTCCCCGCCCGGAACGATCTTCAGCATAGCTGCCCTTGTGGCAAACAGAAGCTTCTTTCCAGGAAGCTCTGACGCGGGCATGGTCAGAAGGATCCGCTCCTTCGCGCCCTCGAATCTGCTGATATTATCCAGGGGCACTCCCTTATCCTTCAGTTTTCCCGCCGGTACGTCGGCAGCCTTCACCTGATACATGGATCCGGTGTCTGTAAAGAAGCAGATCCTGTCATCGGTCATAACGGGAACTGTTTCCACATGCTCCGCCTGGACGGTCTCCGGATTCCTCTCATAAACGGCCTTTTCCAGAAGCTTACAGTAGCCGAACCGGTCCATGGCAAAGATCATTTCCCGGGCCGCCTCCTTTTCCTCCTGGAATACGATCTCTTCCCCGTCCTCGATCACGGTCCTCCGCTCCACAGAGAACTCCTCCCGGATCCGGTCCAGATCCTCCTTGATGACCGCATCCATGTTTTTCTGGCTGGACAGGATATGGCGGTATTCCCGGATCCTTTTTAAGGTTTCCTTATACGCCTTCTGTAAAGCCAGGATCTCCAGGCCGATGAGCTTATAAAGCCGCATTTCCAGGATCGCGGACGCCTGGCGCTCTGTAAAGCAGAGCTTTTTCGCATCCTCCTCAAAGCCTGGGGAGCGGAATTTAATATTGGCAGTATTCCCTGTCATCAGGCATTCTTTGGCATCCTTTAAGTTCCTGGAACCCCGGAGGATGGCGATGATCACATCGATCACGTCGCAGGCCCCGATGAGGCCCTCCTGGACCTCCTTTTTTTCCAGCTCCTTCTCCAGAAGAACGTTATATTTTTTTGTCATGTTCTTATACTGGAATTCCAGGAACGTGTTCAGGATCTGCTTTAAGTTCATGGTCTCCGGCCGGCCGTCGTCGATGGCCAGCATGTTGACGCCGTAAGTATCCTCCAGCTTCGTCTTCTTGTATAAGATATTCCGTATCTTATTGACATCCGCGTCTTTTTTTAACTCTAAAACGATGCGGATGCCTTCCTTGCTGGACTGATTGGAGATATCCACCACATCCGGCAGCTTCCGGCTCTCCACCAGCTCCGCCACATCCGACAGGAACTTATTGATCCCTGCGCCGATCATGGTATAAGGGATCTCGGTGATCACCAGCTTATCCCGGTCCGCCTTCCTGCGGCCCAGCTCCACCTCCACCTTTCCGCGGAGGCGGATCTTTCCCGTGCCTGTCTCGTAAATGGACAGGAGATCCTTTTTGTTGGCGATGATGCCGCCAGTGGGGAAGTCTGGTCCGGGAAGATACTCCATCAGATCCTCCACCGTCATCAGCCGGTTGTCAATGTAGGCCTTCACCGCATCGGCTACCTCTCCCAGGTTGTGGGGCGGGATGCTGGTGCTCATGCCCACGGCGATGCCCTCGGCGCCGTTGATCAGAAGGTTGGGGACTCGTACCGGAAGCACCTCCGGCTCCTTTTCTGTCTCGTCATAGTTGGAGACGAAGTCCACGGTTTTGTCCAGATCCTTTAAATAAACTTCCTCTGCAAATTTTTTCAGCCGGGCTTCCGTATAACGCATGGCGGCGGCCCCGTCTCCCTCGATGGAGCCAAAATTTCCATGGCCGTCCACCAGGGCCATTCCCTTTTTAAAATCCTGTGACATGACTACCAAAGTCTCATAGATGGAGCTGTCGCCGTGGGGGTGGTATTTACCCATGGTGTCTCCCACGATACGCGCCGATTTCCGGTGGGGCTTATCGTGATCCAGATGGAGCTCGCTCATGTCGTAAAGCACGCGCCGCTGCACCGGCTTTAAGCCGTCCCTGGCGTCGGGGATGGCCCTGGCAGTGATGACGCTCATGGAATAATCCAGGTAGCTTTTCTGCATCTCCTCGGAATATTCAGTCCTTAATATTTTTTCAGCCATTGTCAGGCTCTCCTTCTTTCCTGTTTTCCATTTCTCCGCATGGGACCGTCTGTTCCTTCCGGTCCCTCAGGCCGTTCTGCCCTGCCCTTTAGGCGTCGATCTCCGCCTCATCGGCGTGGTCGTAGATGAATTTTTTCCTGGGAGGAACGTCGCTTCCCATTAAAAGCTCTGTCACCTCGCTGGCCATCCGGGCATCCTCGATCTCCACCCGCTTGAGCACCCGGTTCTCCGGGTTTAAGGTCGTCTCCCAGAGCTGGTCCGCATCCATTTCACCGAGGCCCTTGTACCGCTGAAGGGTAAAATCTCCGGAATGGGTCCTTTTATATTCCTCCAGGGCCTTATCGTCATAGAGATACCGCTCCTCTCCCCGTTTTGGGACCACCTTATAAAGAGGCGGCATGGCGATATAAACGTGGCCGTCGTAGATCAGCTCCGGCATGAACCGGTACAGGAAGGTAAGCAGAAGCGTATCGATATGGCTTCCGTCCACGTCCGCATCGGTCATCAGGACGATCTTATCATATTTTAATTTGGTGATGTCAAAATCGTTGCCGTATCCCTCGGAAAAACCGCAGCCAAAAGCGTTGATCATGGTCTTGATCTCCGCATTGGCAAGAACTTTATCCATAGAGGCCTTTTCCACGTTTAAGATCTTTCCCCGGATGGGCAGGATCGCCTGGTACTGGCGGTTCCGGCCCATTTTTGCCGATCCTCCGGCAGAATCTCCCTCGACGATGAAGATCTCGCATCTGGACGGATCCCGGCTCTCGCAGTTGGCCAGCTTTCCGTTGCTGTCAAAGGAAAACCTGGATTTTGACAGCATATTGGTCCTGGCCTTTTCCTCTGCTTTCCGGATCTTTGCCGATTTTTCCGCGCAGGCAATGATGGATTTCAGAACCTCCAGATTCCGGTCGAAGAAAAGCTGCAGTTCCTCGCCGCAGATGGAAAATACGGCCTTTGTAGCGTCTGCGCTGGCCAGCTTCGTCTTTGTCTGGCCCTCGAAGATGGGATCCGGGTGCTTCACTGCCACCACTGCCGTCATTCCATTCCTGGTATCGGCCCCGGTGAAATTTGTGTCCTTTTCCTTAAGGATCCCCAGCTCCCTTGCGTATGTATTGATCAGGTTCGTAAACCGGGTCTTAAAGCCCACCAGGTGGGTGCCGCCTTCCTGGGTGAAGATGTTGTTGCAGAAGCCCAGAACGTTCTCTTCAAAGGCGTCCACGAACTGGAAGGCCGCCTCTACCTCGATATTTTCAACGGTTCCCTTAAAATATACCGGCTCATGGACCGCTTCTTTCCCGCCGTTCAGCTCCCTTACATAGGCCACGATGCCGTCGGGCTCAGAAAATATCAGGCTTTCCTCCTCGCCTGGGCGGCGGTTTTCATAGCGGATCGTCAGACGGGGATTTAAATAGGCCGATTCATGGAGACGGCTTTTGAGCCAGTCGGCCTTGAAGCGCGTTTTTTCAAAGATCGCGGGATCCGGGAGAAAGTTGATCTCCGTTCCCGTTTCCTTTGTGCGGCCCAGGACAGGCAGAAGTCCGTCCTTTAACTCCACTGTGGGGATCCCCTTTTCGTATGCGTCAAAATGGATATATCCGTCCCTGTATACCTTAATGGACAGCCGCTCCGACAGCGCGTTCACCACCGATGAGCCCACCCCGTGGAGACCGCCGCTGGTCTTATAGGAATCATTATCAAATTTACCTCCCGCATGGAGCGTGGAAAGCACCACGCGCTCGGCGGAAACGCCTTTTTTATGTAAACCCACCGGGATCCCGCGGCCGTTGTCCCTTACGGTACAGGAGCCGTCGGCCTCCAGAGCCACCAGGACCTCCGTACAGTATCCCGCCAGGTGTTCGTCCACTGCGTTGTCTACGATCTCATATATTAAATGGTTTAAGCCTTTTGTGCCAACGCTTCCAATATACATGCCAGGCCGCTTCCTGACGGCTTCCAGGCCCTCTAAAACTGTGATACTGTCAGCATTATACTGTACTTTCGCCATGAAATACCTCCAAAATTCTTATGGCGCGGCCGTCATATCCCGCGCCGTTTCCTGTGATCCATAAAACATAGTCCCACCCATTATACACTCACCCGGAGAGATTTTGCAAGGCTTTTAGCGAATCCATGTTCGATTTATTGTATCCGCCCAGCCGCGCATCTTTTTGCCTGCCCGCAGCGGACAAGGAGCGCCGGGCGTCTGCATGGACGGCTTCCTTTATGGAATGGATAAGGATTTGTATATTGATTTTTTTCCTTTTTCTGTTATATTAATATTTGGTCTTATTTTTAACAAAAAAGGAGAGTTACTATGAACAAACTTCTTGACCTCTTCCTTACCTTTGCCCGCATCGGCGGCCTGACCTTTGGCGGCGGCTACGCCATGCTCCCGATGCTCCAGAAGGAAGTCGTGGAAAAGCGCGGCTGGGCTTCGGAGGAGGAGCTGATGGACTACTACGCCATCGGACAGTGTACACCGGGCATCATTGCGGTGAATACGGCCACCTTTGTAGGTCAGAAGACCGCTGGTATCGCCGGAGGCATTATCGCCACCCTGGGCGTTGTATTCCCGTCCCTGATCATCATCACGATCATTGCCGCCTTTATCCAGAACTTTTCCGATCTGGCCATCGTCCAGAACGCCTTCGCCGGCATCCGCGTCTGCGTCTGCGTCCTGATCTTCAATGCAGTGGTAAAGCTCTGGAAAAAATCCGTCATTGACAAGCCGACCCTGGCAGTTTTTCTTGTTGTCTTTGCCGGATCCGCGTTCTTTAACCTGTCTCCGATCCTGTTCGTGATCCTGGCCGCTGTGGCTGGCATCCTTTTAAAGAATAAGGAGGTACAGGCAAAATGATGATTTATTTACAGCTTTTTTTTGAATTTTTCAAGGCCGGGCTTTTCGCCATCGGCGGAGGAATGGCTACGCTTCCCTTCCTCTACGATATTTCCGACAAGACCGGCTGGTTTACATACGGACAGCTTGCCGACATGGTGGCCATCTCCGAGTCCACCCCCGGCCCCATCGGCGTCAATATGGCTACCTATGTGGGCTTTACCACAGCTGGTATCTCTGGTTCTGTGATCGCCACTTTGGGACTCATCACTCCGTCCATCATCATTATCCTGATCATCGCAGGCTTTTTAAAAGCCTTCAAGGATAATAAATACGTCCAGCACGCTTTTTACGGTCTGCGTCCGGCATCCACCGGTCTCATCGCCGCCGCCGGATTTTCCGTATTCGCGCTGATCATGTTCCATAAAGACGCTTATGCGGCGTCCGGGAATATCCTGGATCTGGTGAGCATTCCCAACCTGGTCCTTCTGGCAGTGCTTTACTATTTTACCGCTGTCTGCAAAAAGACCAAGGGGCTTCATCCGGTGGTTTTCATCGCCGCATCCGCTGTCATTGGTATTATCTTCCAGTTTGGCGGCGTGTAAGCCTTCTTCCGGCTCCTGGAGCCATTCTGCTGCACGCAGGTATTCATAAAAGCCGCAGGCCTGGCCTGGAGATATCCTCTCCGCCAGAGCCTGCGGCTCTTTTTTCTTTCGCTTTTTATTTCGTATTCTGTATGGAGTTCTGCTCCTCAGTCAGGTTCAGAAGGTCTCCGATGACAGCGGCGTCCACAATGGCGATCATATTGGAGCCTTCCATCTGGAGATACCGTTTTTCACCCATAACATCCACGAAATTCCCCACATAGACCGTTAGGGACTCTGTGTTCCCGCCGTTGGAAAATTCCACATCCAGCGTCATCCTCTGATCCTCTGTAAGGCCCGCGGAGGTCAGCTCCGGCCCGGTTGCATGGAAGGAGGCGAACTCCTGGGGCTTTAAGGCCGTCATTCCAGCCGCGATCCGGGTCATGGCCTCTGTATCCGCCGTCTTATAGGAAACGGTCTTTCCATCTACGACAGTCACGGCCTTTATAAGATCTCCGGCCGAAGCCGTAAGATCCAGGCTGTCCCGGACCACCAGGCTGTCATAATCAAAGACCAGGGCATCCAGAGCCTCTGGCTTTATGGTGTATATATTTTCACTTCCCTCAATGGTCATATAATAGTTTCCGTCCGGATCTGCATCGCCAATGAAAAGATATTTTTCTCCCTTTTCTCCGTCTGTGATATAAACGGAGCGATCCGCGTCATCCAGACCGTACTGGTCCAGATCCCCTGCGTTCTCCACCTCTGATACGGCACGAAGATTTAAAAATACATCCGCCATGGCCTGGAACCGCTCCTGGTCAATGGGGATCTCCTTATCTGTGGCGTCCTGCCAGACACCGTCCTCCATCTTAAACAGCATTTCCGCCTCCGGGCTGCTGTAACAGAAGTCAATGGGCTTTTCCAGAGCCAGGACCGGGATCTCCGCTCCGGTCATATCCGCTACGAAAGACTTGTCCCGCAGTTCCTTAAATTCCGTCTGGGGAGCCTCCGAAAAAGAAGCCTTTCCTCCGGAACAGCCTGCCAACATCAGTCCCAGAGCCATCACCACGGCTCCCGATACGATCTTTTTCTGTCTCATATTTTTTTCATCCTTCCATATTTAAAATTCGATCATGCCTGACCAGTATATCACAGCTTTGTGTCATCTCTGTGAATCCTCCAGACATTGTACCCCTCCGGGGGAAATATGTGAACCCCCATTGTCTAAAGCCAATGGGCCTCCTGTTTCATCGACCTCGTGACCTGCCATCTCCACAGGCGTAAATTCGGACAATTCCTGCCCTATATTGCACGTCTCCCCTCAAAAAGAGCCCGACGCCTACTCGGCGTCAGACTCCATATCTCTCATACAAAAGCATCCAATTACCGCCAGCCCGAATCCCAGGGCTCCGCATATATACGATATGTGGGAAAACGACGGCACTGTCATTCCCAGAAGAATGATCCCCAGTCCAAGGATCTGGTATTTTACTCCTCGCATGAAAGCCCTCCTCTCCATCTATCTCAACTGTGGATTTCTTTCTGCTTAAAGTATACTACAATCCGCTGTCTGATAATATAGATATTTTCGAAATAATTTCTTACGATTCTATTGCTTCGGATCCAGCTTAAGGCCAGCCAGGGCTTTGGCAAAGGCGTTGTTCACCGGCTCCTCCGCTTCCTTCCTCTGCTGATTCATGTACCGGGCCACATCTCTTTTGGACACGCCTGCCCCCTCCTTCTTCCTCCGTTCCTGGAAGGCGGAAAGCTTCTCCTTATGGCCGCAGGAGCAGACGAAGATCTGTCCGTCGCCCTTTCCCCGCAGCTCCATCCGTTTATGGCACACGGGGCATCTGGCGTTGGAGGTCCTGGAGACCGTTTCCCGGTATCCGCACTCCCGGTCCTGGCAGACCAGCATCTCGCTGTTCTTTCCCTTTACCAGCAGCAGGTTTTTTCCGCACCTGGGACATTTTTTACTTGTCATGTTGTCATGGCGGAATTTTCCCTCTCCCCGGCGGATCTCTCCGGTCAGCTCCTCCGAATAGCTGCGGATCTCAGACATGAACGCGGTCCTGGAAAGCTCTCCCCTGGCGATCCGGGAGAGCTTCATTTCCCAGTCTGCCGTCAGCTCCGGCTTTTTTAAGTCCTCCGGCACCAGCTCCAGAAGCTGCCGGGCCTTGGAGGTCAGAAGGATGTCCTTCCCCTTCTTCTCCAGAAGGAAGCTGGAAAACAGCTTTTCGATGATATCCGCCCGGGTCGCCACAGTACCCAGGCCTCCGGTCTCCCCCAGAGTCCTTGCCATGGCCTTATCCTGGGACTCCATATACGCCACCGGATTTTCCATGGCAGAAAGCAGGGTGGCCTCGTTGAAGTGAGCCGGGGGCTTGGTTTTTCCTTCGGTCATGGCAAAGGAAATTCCCTGGAGCACGTCTCCCTCCTTAAGGTCCGGAAGGATCTGGCCTGCCGCAGAGCTTCCATCTCCTCCGGCATCCTCTGGATCCGCCTCTATGCCTCCATCCAGATTTTCATAAACAGCCTTCCATCCGGCTGTCTTTATGACGTTTCCGTGGGCCGTGAACAGCTCCTCACCGGCCCTTACGGTGATCTCCGTCTGCTCATATTCACAGGGCGGGTACAGGACTGCCAGGAAGCGGCGTACCACCAGGTCATAGATCCGCCGCTCGTCGATGGTCATATGGGTCAGATCCACAAACTGCTCTGTGGGGATGATGGCGTGATGGTCCGATACCTTCTTATCATCCACAAAGGAGGGCTTTACAGGCAGCGGCTGGTTTATGAGCCGTCCCGCCAGGACCCGGTACGGGCCCACGGAGCATGCCTTTAACCGTTCCTTTAAGGTGGGGACGATGTCCGAGCTCAGATACCTGGAGTCTGTCCTGGGGTACGTTAAGACCTTATGGTTTTCATAAAGCCTCTGCATGATGTTTAAGGTCTCCTTGGCTGAGTAATCGAACCGGCGGCTGGCCTCCCGCTGGAGCTCCGTCAGGTCGTAAAGCAGGGGCGCCATGGTCTTCTTCGGCGTTTTCTTCACCCGCTCCACCACAGCCTGCTTCCCGGAGAGCTCCTTAAGGATATTCTCGATCCTCTCCTTCTGGAAGGAGCTTCCGCTGCCGCTCTTTTTGTCCTTCCAGGCCAGGGTGAGGCTGCCTGCCCGGCCGCGGATCCCGTAATAGGACTTTGGCACAAAGCGGCGGATCTCCTCCTCCCGGCTGGCGATCATGGCCAGAGTCGGCGTCTGGACGCGGCCGCAGGAAAGCTGGGCATTGTATTTGCATGTCAGTGCCCGGGTGGCGTTGATCCCTACCAGCCAGTCGGCCTCGGCCCGGCACATGGCGGCATCATAAAGGGGCTCATACTCCCTTCCGTCCTTCAGATGGGCAAAGCCCTCCCGGATGGCCTTATCGGTGACCGAGGAGATCCAGAGACGTTTTAAAGGCTTTCTGGCCCCGGCCTTCTTAAGGATCAGCCTGGCCACCAGCTCCCCCTCCCGGCCTGCGTCGGTGGCGATGATGATCCCGCCCACATCCTTCCTGTGGATCTGCTCCTTTACGGCGTTATACTGCTTTGCCGTCTGCCGGATCACCTCCAGTCTGAAGGTCTCAGGCATCATGGGAAGATCCTCCAGCTTCCATTCCTTATATTTTTTGTCGTAGTCCTCCGGGTCTGCCAGGGTCACCAGATGGCCCAGGCCCCAGGTGACGATATATTTTTCGCCCTCCATGGCCCCGTTTAACTGCTTCTGGCATTTTAAGACCCTGGCGATATCCCTGGCCACGGACGGCTTTTCTGCGATCACAAGTTCTTTCATTCTGCGGCTCCCTTACTCTGTCTTCTGGGAAAAGATCTGCTGGAACAGATATTTTCCGCTTTCCGTCCGGAAGATCCTCCGGAACACGTCCTCCCGTGTCTCCGGGAGGGCTCCCTCTTCAAAAAGGTTCACTAAAAAGTCAGCCTCCACCAGGAGCTGGTAATCCGTTCCGTCGATGTCCGTATACGTGTGGTGATGGCCCACCAGATAGGATACTCTTTGTATGACGGTTTCCGGCCATCCCTGGGAGGCCAGCAGCTTTTCTGCCTCCGGGGGACCTTCGATCTCCTGGTATCTTCCTGTGTTGCGGCCATATTTTTCTTCCGATCTATGGATCCCGATGTCGTGGACGATGGCCGCGGCCTCCAGGATCTCCTGATCCTCCTTCTTAAGCCGTTCCATCCGGCCCATGAGCCCAGCGTATTCATACACCTTGGTGAGATGCTGGATCCGTCTGGCATCTCCGGCGTCGTACCGGATCATGGCCAGCAGGAGACGGTCTGTTTTTCCCGGCCCATCCGCCGGACATTCCAGCTGCCGGTCGTAGGGCTCCTGCCTTACATGCTCTTCCATGACCTCCTCTGCGTCCACACAGCCCATGGATTCATAAAACCTCTGGGTCTCCACCGCCGAATGGGAGGAGATATAAAGCTTTTCCGCTCCATGGTCCCGGGCCCAGTCCTTTGCCAGTAAAAAAAGCTGCCGTCCGGCCCCATGTCCCCTGAGATCCTCAGATACATGGAGGCTGGTCATATCCCTGTACTGGCCCCGGCTTCCCATGTGTCCGCCTTCTACGGACACAAATCCTTTGAGGATCCCTGGAAGTCCCAGGGCCTCTGCCTGGAACGCCCCGTATACGGCCCCGTTTCCATCTATGGTATCCTTTAGGCACTGCACCAGAAAATCGTATTCCTCCCGGCTCCAGTCATCAATAAAAGGGGCCGGTTCGATCACCCACCGGCCCTCTCTTTTACGGTAACAGTCCTGTACCGTCTGATGTCTTATGAAGTCCTGGAACAGCTCCGGCGTCAGCTCATGCTTTTTAAGTCTCCGATACTGGATCATCCCAAAACACTCCTTTTATTTATCCCAGATATGCTTTAATAAGACGGAAGGTATTCTCCACCCCGTCCACATGGCTTCTCTCATAGCCGTGGGAGGCGAACACGCCCGGTCCGATGAGTCCGTGGCGGATATCGTTTCCGGCCTTTAAGGTAGCCTCCACATCGGAGCCGTAGTGGGGATAAATATCCACGGCAAAATCAATGCCATTTTCCTTTGCCAGACGGATCTGGGTCTTTACCACGTCATAGTTATACGGTCCGCCGCTGTCCTTAGCGCAGATGGATACCTGATGCTCTGTGCAGGAAAGTCCCTGGCCTACACAGCCCATGTCCACAGACCATGCCTCGGTCACGCCCTGGGGCACCGGAGCACAGCCGCCGTGGCCCACCTCTTCATAGATGGTAAAGTGCAGGTAGATCCGGCGCTTTGTGGCCACCTTCTCGTCCTTCAGATATCTGGCATAGCCCATGAGGATGGCGGAGGACAGCTTATCATCCAGGAAACGGCTCTTGATGTAGCCCTTTTCCGTCACACGGAACCGGGGCTCGAAGCAGACATAGTCGCCGGCCATGATCCCCAGGGCCTCGGCGTCGGCCTTCGTCTTTACATCCTCGTCCAGGATCACCTCCATCACATCCCAGGTCCTGGGTGTGGTCCCATAGCTTCCGTTCACATGGACCGACGGGTTGGCAAGCTGGCAGGTTCCCTCATAAATGCCGTTGAATTTTGTGATCACGCGGACGTTCTCCGCCTCGGCATTGTTGGCCTGCATCCCGCCGATGTTGGTAAGCTTTAAATGGCCGTCTGCCTTGATCTCATGGACCATGGCTCCCAGGGTATCGCAGTGCCCCTCCAGTAAGATGGCGTCATTCTCATCCTCCCCGCCCAGGTCTGCGATGACGCTGCCCTTTCCGGTGCGGTATGCGTGATAGCCCATTTTTCCGAATTCGTCTAACAGATACTGGGTCACGCCCTCTCCATAGCCCGAGGGGCTGTCGATATTGATGAGGTTTTCTGCCTGTTCCAGGATGTAATCCACGTATTTTTTATTGTCCATAGTACCTTCTCCTTTTTTATTTTCTATGTCCCATCATAGCATAAGATCGCTGTTTATGCAATGAAGGTCCAGCCGCTTTTTCAGCTCCGCATGCTCTGGAGCGGAAAGCTCCGGATCAGTCTTAAGGAGCTGTTCCACATCCTCGGAGACCTTCTGTAAGGTCACAGCGTCCGTATAAATATCTGCCAGCTTAAATTCCAGGTCCCCGCTCTGGCGGATCCCGAAAATATCTCCCGGCCCCCTGAGCCTCAGATCCTCAGATGCGATGAAAAAGCCGTCGTTGGATTTATTTAAGACCTCCAGCCTCTGGTTTTTTCCCTTGTCCCCGGAGGCGTTGACCATGATGCAGTAGGACTGGTCCCCGCCCCGGCCCACACGGCCCCTCAGCTGGTGAAGCTGGGCCAGGCCGAACCGCTCGGCGTTTTCGATCATCATGACCGTGGCGTTGGGAACGTTGACCCCCACCTCCACCACTGTTGTGGACACCAGGACCTGGATCTCTCCCCGGGCGAAGGCCTCCATGATCCCGTTTTTTTCCTTTCCCTTCATCCGGCCGTGGAGGTACTCCACCCGGATCCCGGGAAGATTTTCCCGCAGGACCTTTGTATAATCCAGGACGTTTTCTGCCTGGATCATCTCGCTTTCCTCCACCATGGGACAGATCACATAGGCCTGGCGGCCCTTTTCCACCTCCCCGGCGATGAACTTATACGCCCGGCCCCGGTAGCTGGTATCCACCACACAGTTTTTAATGGGAAGCCGGTTGGCTGGCACCTGGTCGATGACCGAAATGTCCAGATCCCCGTACAGGATGATGGCCAGGGTCCTGGGAATGGGCGTGGCGCTCATGACTATCATATGGGGAAAGCTGCCCTTGCTTCCAAGAAGCTCCCTCTGGGCTACGCCGAACCGGTGCTGTTCGTCAGTGATCACCAGGGCAAGCCGGTCATAGACCACCTTTTCCTGGATCAGGGCATGGGTTCCGATGATGATGTCCGCCTCGTGGGAGGCGATCTTTTCATAGGCCAGCCGCTTTTCCTTTGCCGTCATGGAGCCGGTCACCAGCACGGCGCAAAAGGGAACGTCATATTTCCGGAACATGGCCTCCACAGTCTCATAATGCTGCTTTGCCAGCACCTCTGTGGGAGCCATAAGGGCCCCCTGGAAGCCGTTTTCTGCGGCAGAGACCAGCGCCAGGACGGCGATGATGGTCTTTCCGGAGCCCACGTCTCCCTGGATCAGCCGGTTCATGACCTTTCCGCTTTTAAGATCCGCGTAAACCTGCGAAAGAGTCCGCTTCTGGGCCTCTGTGAGCGCGTAAGGAAGGGCAGCCTCCAGGCGGCGGCTTTCTGTGTCCTTTTCAAATATAAAGCTGCTCTTTAAGTCCTCCCGGCTCTCCTTAAGGCGGCGGACTGCCAGTAAGAATAAGAAAAATTCATCGTATACCAGCCGCTTTCTGGCAGCCATAAGGTCTGCCTGATCCTCGGGGAAATGGATGTGCTCGATGGCAAAATTATATTCCGCCAGCTCATTGGAAACCCTGAGCCCTGCCGGAAGATAATCCTTTTCCATGACCCGGAGGCTTAAGGCCTGCTCCATGGCCGAGGTGATGGTCTTATTGCCCAGCCCCCTGGTCTGGCCGTAGACCGGCTGCATCCGCTTTAGAAGTGTTTCATAGACCTCTGGCCGGTACATCTGGGGCTGCTCCATCACCAGGCCGTTTTTTTTCCGGCTCACCTTCCCCCGGAAGATATAGCGGCTTCCAGGCTTTAAGGTGTTTTTCAGATAGGGCATGTGGTACCACACCAGCCGCAGCTTTCCGGTCATGTCGCTGATGGATGCCGTCACCATGGATGCAGAGCCGAAATGATGGCCCGAAGCGCCGTTTTTTAAGCAGCCGTCCACAGCCATGACCATTCCGTCCTCAAGGGCTCCCATGGGCTTTGGCTCCTCAAAGGTATCGTAGCCCCTGGGATAGTAATGGAGCAGATCGTCCACAGTCCTTACGCCCACCTTTTCAAACAGCTTTGCCGTTTTTTCTCCGATGCCCTTTAAGGTCTCCACCGGCTGCATATTATCTGTATTCATATTTCCAACCCTTTAAAAAACGCCGCGTACCGGCCCGTATCCCGGGCCTCCGCGGCGCATATCCATTGGTTCTGTTCCTTTTATTCCACAGACAGCAGATAGTAGTAGATGGGCTGTCCGCCGTCGTTTAACTCCACTTCACAGTCCGGGAACTGTGCCCGCACCTGCTCTGCCAGTGTTTCCGCCTCGTCCTCCGTCACGTCCACGCCGTAGTAGATGCTGATCAGCTCCGCATCCTGGTCTGCCATGCACCGGATGGTCTCCACGGTGGTCTCTGCCACGGATTCTCCCACAGCCAGCATACCGGAATCCCCGATGCCCATGATGTTGCCCTCCCGGATCTCCATGCCGTCGATGGTGGTATTCCGGACCGCATAGGTGATCTGTCCGGTGCGGATCCGTCCCATCTCTTCCGTCATGCTCTCCATATTTTCCTCCGGAGAGGCGTCCGGCATAAAGTTGATAAGGGCTGCGATCCCCTGGGGTACGGTTTTTGAGGGGACCACCAGGATCTTCTTATCCTCCACCAGGCTCTTTGCCTGCTCTGCCGCCAGGATGATATTCTTGTTGTTGGGAAGGATATAGATCACGTCGGCATTGACCTTATCAATGGCGTTTAACATATCCTCGGTGCTGGGATTCATGGTCTGGCCGCCTTCGATCAGATAGTCGGCGCCGATGCCCTTGAAGATCTCTCCCAGTCCCTCGCCGATGGAGACCGCAATAAAGCCGTAGGGCTTTCTGGGCTCCTCTTTCTTCTTCTGTTCTTCCCGTTCAGCCGCAGCCGCCTTTTCTGCGTTCTGGATCAGCCGCTCGTGGTGCTCCTCCCGCATATTGTCGATCTTCATCCGGGAAAGGGAGCCGTAGGTCAGAGCCCTCTCGATGGCAAGGCCCGGGTTATTGGTGTGGACATGGACCTTGACCACATCCTCGTCGGAGACTACTACCACACAGTCGCCCAGGGATTCCAGGTAGCCCTTGAAGCTGTTCTCCTCTTTTTCTCCGTATTCTTTTTCTACATTAATGATAAACTCCGTACAGTAGCCGAATTTAATATCCGCAGTATCGATCTCTTCCCGTCCGGCTGTCGCAGAACTGGTGTAGCCGCCGGTCTCCACCTGGGCGTCAAAGGGGATCCCCCTTCCTAAAAGGCCGTCCAGGCCGCCCTTCATCACCTGCATAAGGCCCTGGCCGCCGGAGTCCACCACGCCTGCCTGCTTTAACACAGGAAGCATTTCCGGCGTCTGGCTTAAGACGTAATCGCCGTGCTCGATGACCTTCTCAAGGAATTCCGCGATATCGTCGGTCTCTGCCGCCAGCTCCACAGCCTTTTCCGCCATGCCCCTGGCAACGGTCAGGATCGTACCCTCTTTGGGCTTCATGACCGCCTTATAGGCTGTCTCCGCAGCTCTTGTGAAGGCGTTGGCAAGGACGGTCACTGTGATCGTATCCTCGCCGGCGATCTCCTTTGTAAAGCCTCTGAAAAGCTGGGATAAGATCACGCCGGAGTTACCGCGGGCCCCGCGCAGGGAGCCGGAAGATAACGCCTTGGCGATGGAGCCCATGGAGGGCTCTGCGATGGCAGCCACTTCCCTGGCGGCGGCCATGATGGTCATTGTCATATTTGTGCCCGTATCCCCGTCCGGAACAGGAAATACGTTTAACTCATTAATCCATTCCTTTTTCGCCTCCAGGTTCTTGGCAGCAGAAAGAACCGCTGTCTGGAACAGGGAAGCGTCTGCGGATTTAATTCCCATGGATTACTTCCTCCTTAATCTATCACTCTCACGCCTTCAACGTAAATATTGATCTTTTCCACCGGCATCCCGGTAAATTCTTCTACTTTATATTTGACATTTTCGATCAGGTTGTCAGCAACCGTGGAGATGCTGACGCCATAGGATACGATCACATGGAAATCAATACTGATTGCATTGTCGTTGACTGTGACGTTGATGCCATGGGTCAGGCTTTCCCGCTTTAAAAGCTTCACAAGACCGTCTTTCATGCTGACCGCAGCCATTCCCACGATTCCGAAGCATTCCACAGCAGTCGTTCCGGCATAAAGCGCGATCACGTCCGTATCGATCAGGATCCGGCCCATTTTATTATTAATACATCCCTTCATAGTCCTGCCTCCATTTCCATTAAAATAAACGCCGGCGCCTGGATCCCCTGTAAAAAAACGTAAATCCGTATGCGCAGTCCCGTCGTTATGCGGCTAGTATACCATAACATACTACCACTGTCCATCTCTAAGAAAAATTTTTTCATAAAAATGAAGTATTTTTTTATTTTTCTCTTGCAAATTTCTACACTTTCTGCTATCATACATGTGTTATGGATTTTTGTATAAATCCCAAGAAGTGTTAAGGAGGTGCAATCATGGCAAAATGCGCTATTTGTGAAAAAGCTGCTCACTTTGGTAATGGAGTAAGCCATTCCCATAGAAGATCCAATAAAATTTGGAAAGCTAACGTTAAGTCTGTAAAGGTGAAAGTTAATGGCGGAGCTCAGAAGATGTATGTATGTACTTCTTGCTTAAGATCCGGTCTCGTAGAGAGAGCTTAATACCTCCGAACCAGATAACGACAAAACCAAGGCATGTGAACCGGAATCCGGTCCATATGCCTTTTTTGTTTTGTTCAGAAAGCTTCCCCCCATGCCAGAAACGGGAATGTAAAAAGCGGCCCGCCGTGTCTCCACAGCTGACCGCTCCCGTTCCTTATCCGCATGCCTCTTTACGGTTCCTGATCCTCCTCGATCAGCCGCATGCCCGCCGTCTCGGTCACAGGAAGGGAAAATACAATGGCCCTGGCCTTGGTCTCCAGGCCGGCCTTTTCCATGATGCTCGTCATGATGGCGTTTTTTCCTTCCTTCCTGGTCACCATAAAGATCACCTCTTTTTCCTTTGCCAGGGAGACTCCGAAAAACTTCTCAGCCTTTTCCGCCCCGGTCCCCTTGGCATGGATCACGGTCCCGCCCGGCGCATGGGCCGCTCTGGCAGCATCCATCACAAGCTCCGTGTAGCCCTGGTTGGCGATCACCACCAAAAGCTCATACTTTGTATCCTTCAACGTGCTCTCCTCCCCTTTTACGAACCCACGGCCGTCCGTGAGAAACTCAAACTGCTTCTTTCCTCCGATGCTGCTGACGGGAACGATGAACGCGATCCCGCTTCCGGGTATATCGATCTTGATCTGGCGTTCCAGCCCGGTCTTTAACCGCTTCCACTCTTCCCCTGTGACAACAGAAAAGATCACCGCCTTCTCCGCCGCCTCCAGGCCAAAGGCATCCAGGATCTCCGAAGCCGCCGTTCCCCGGCCGTATGTAAGGAGAGTCACCGAAAGACCATACTCCCGGTAAAAATCCAGGAAACGCCGGGCCTGGTTCCGGTCACTGATGGTCGCCATCATATATAATCCGCTCATATAAACCTCATATTCTTTAAAATCCAGACTTTATCCTGCATGGACCTCCAAAGCCCTCTGTTTCCCAGTTACAGCTCGATGACCGCATTGTCATCGATGCCGTCAAAGGCCAGGACGCCAGTTCCGGCAGAAGCCTTCCTCTGCTTCCGTTCTGTGATCTTTGCATAGAGCCCCATGATCTGAATGGTGATCAGGGGCGTCATGGCAACCATGGCCACAACGCCGAAGGCGTCTGTTACGATATTTCCTCCCAACGCCGTACAGGCTCCCTGGGCCAGGGGCAGCAGGAAGGCCGCCGTCATGGGTCCCGATGCCACGCCGCCGGAGTCAAAGGCAATGGCCGTGTAGATCTTTGGAACAAAGAAGGAAATTCCAAGGGCCACCGCATAGCCCGGGATCAAAAACCAGAGAATGGAGATTCCTGTGATCACGCGGATCATAGCCAGTCCCAGGGACACGGCCACGCCCACAGAAAGCCCGGCGCCCATGGCTCCGGCCGAGATGGCCCCGTCGGTGATCTCCTCCACCTGCTTATTTAAAACGTATACGGCCGGCTCTGCCTTGACAATGAAATATCCGATGACCATGGCAATGGGCACCAGGATCCATGTAAAACGGAAACCGGTCAGAACCTGGCCCAGATAATTTCCCGCCGGCATGAAGCCCGCGTTGGCACCGGTAAGGAACAGTACCAATCCCAGGTAGGTATAAACAAAGCCCACCAGGATCTTTTTCACCTTCCGTTTCGCCAGTTTTAACAGGAATATCTGAAAAATCATGAAAAACAGGAAGATGGGGAGAAGGGCCATGGCGATCTCCTTCATATATAAAGGGAAGTTCAGAAGGAACATGAGTCCCATTTCCCTGGAATCGCCAAACTCCTGGATCACCGGCGCTGTGTAGGCGGCATTCTGGGGATTGTAGATCATGCCTAGGATCATCACGGCCAGGATCGGCCCCACCGAGCACAGGGCCACCAGGCCGAAGCTGTCGTCGGCCGCATGGCGGTCGCTTCGGATGGCCGATACGCCCACACCCAGGGCCATGATGAACGGCACGGTCATGGGACCGGTGGTAACGCCGCCGGAATCAAAGGCCACGCTTAAAAAATCCTTTGGCACAAAGGCCGCCAGGACAAATACCACGGCGTAGCAGACCACCAGGAGCGGCGGAAGGGCCATGGAAAACAGCATACGCAGGAGGGCGATCACCAGAAAGGCCCCCACACCGCAGGCCACCGACAGGATCAGCGTCATATTGGGCACCGCCGGCACCTGGCCCGCCAGAACCTGGAGATCCGGTTCTGAAATGGTGACGATAAACCCCAGAAGGAATGCCACTGCCACGATCACCGGCAGGTTCCGGCTCCTGGTCAGGCAGGTGCCAATGCGCTCGCCCATGGGCGTCATAGACATTTCCGCGCCCAGGGTAAAGAACATCATGCCCACCAGGATCAGCACCGCTCCCATGAGAAAGCACAGGAGGACGCTGGGAGAAATGGGCGCAATGGTAAAGCAGAGGAGCAGGACGATGCTGATGATGGGAAACACCGCCTGGGCCGCCTCTTTCCACTTTTCTTTTAATTTTTTTCTGATTCCAGACTGTTCACTCAACGTTTTCTTTCCTTTCTTACGGATCCGTTCCGTCTTATGAACAACAGAACAGATTATAACCCAGGATCAGAAGCGAAATGGCAATGACCACCATCACAAAGGATTTGGGGAGGATCAGTACCCAGGTCATGCCGACGCCGGTGCAGAAGATCATAAGGCCGCACAATCGTTTCATACCAGCCTCCATTGGAAAAGACGTTCTGGTACATCATATGCAGCCGGACTTCCTATTTTTCTTCTTTTGCCTCCGCTTCATAACCCGCTTTCATATCCTCCGCCTTTTCCATGGCCTCCGGGGAAATATCCTTTCCGCCCACAAAGCGGTTTACCAGATCCGGCACCATATCCAGAGCCTTTGTCATGGCGTCCTGGTGCCGGATGTTCACAAGCCGGGTCATTCCGTTCTGGATCACCAGGATGGCGCTGGGGGACATCCTGGCTCCCATGCCGCCGCCGGTATTGGCTTTGGAATTCTGGACATAGGAGCCGGCTCCCATGCCGCAGGACACGTCCATCAAGGGGATGATGACGGCATCCTCCACCTTTAACGGCTCTCCCACCACGGTCTTTGTCGTAATAAAATTATCCATACCCTTCAAAAGCACGTCCACCGTTGAAGGAAACTGATTTTCTGCCATTTCTTACTCCTTTCTCCTGCCTCTTCCCCGCAGCAGCCTGCGGAAATTTTTGTTTAAGAATACACGGCCGGCGGTCCACAGGACTGTGGCTGCGCGGATCCGCCCCCGGATATGGACCTCTCCCTCCAGGATCTTTTCCTCAAACTCCGGGATCAGCGTGAAGCTCCTGGCGTAAACGCCGTAAAAGGGACTGACTGCCGCCAGTACCTGGCCCGTATAGCTGGGATCCTCAAACCCGAACCGCAGGGTCCCCTTAAGGGTCTGTGGAAGCAGATGGCGGATCAGCCGGACGGTCTGCCGCCGTACCAGCCGGAAGGTCTTTTTATTTTCCTCATCCGTGAGAGTTCTCTTAAGCTTCCGGTATTTCATCTTTGCAGAGTGGAACCGCTCTCTCATACGCACCGCCGTGTTTTTTAACCGGTCCAGGCGGGACGGGCGTTTTTCTGCTTCCTCCATCCCGGTCTGCTGCGGCAGACGATCGGGACTCTCCTCCCCTGCTCCCAGAAGATCGGCCATATGGACCATTTCCGGCTCCTGGTCCACAGGTATGCCGGCTTCCTCTTGTCCGGCCCCCGGACCGATGACCGGATCCTCCTGGGAACCGCCGGCCCCAGACATCTCCCCCTCCGGCCCGTATGGCGGAAAGCAGTCGTCCATCCCTGCCCAGGGATCCTCATTTCCCGTATCCTCCGTCTCCGGCTCCCTTTCCCAGAGGGTCTCCTGGAACGGCTGGAGCCATAAGACCTTCACCGTCACCACCAGCTTCTCCTCCCAGGAGGCCGTGACCCGGAAGGCACGGAACAGCCAGGAAATACAGGCCTCGCCTCTGGAGATCTTATAAAAGCTTCCATCCGCCCGGTACCGCACCGGAACAAAGAGGGCCAGAAGGACACCCGCCAGGATCATCCCCAGGACTGCAAGCAGGATGATCCCCAGGATCTTCAGTATGAATAATAACACATGGAGCATTCCAGACTCCCCTACTCTTTCAGATTTCCCAGGAGAAAACCGGCAACGTCAAAGCCTCCGGTCTTCTGGTATACCTGGTTGACGATCCTGGCAGAAAGTCGGACCGCATCGTCGTGGTCGGCGGCGATCCCCAGGATCAGCATATCTTTTTCCTTATAATATGGCTGTGCCAGGGCCATGGCGGGATAAAGGTCCAGAAGGTTTTTCCCATTGGAGGGAAGGGTTAGGATCCAGTATCCTGTTTTTTTCCCTTCTCTCACTGCCTGGATGAAGGAATACCGCCGTTTCTTCGCCTCATCCCCCACATACAGCCGTTCATAAAACCGCATCCTAGCCGTAGTATTTCAGGATACAGCGCCGCAGAAGATCCAGGGCCTCCATGGCTGACTGTTCCCGTATTTCTGTTCTGGAGCCGTGGAAATGGCACTCCTCCACTGTCACATCGCCGTTCAGACAGCAGGCAATATAGACCAGGCCCACGGGCTTTTCATCGGTGCCGCCGTCTGGGCCTGCGATCCCGGTCACTGCCACAGCGGCCTCCGCATCGGCCTCCTCTGCTCCTCCGGCCGCCATTTCCCTGGCCGTGGGCTCACTTACAGCCCCGTATTTTTTCAGCGTGTTTTTCCCCACTCCCACCATTTTCCTCTTGGCCTTATTGGAGTAGGTGACAAAGCCCTGGTTAAAGACCTCTGAGGCTCCGGCCACATTGACGATCTTCGACGCGATCATACCACCGGTGCAGGATTCCACTGTGGTCACTGTCAGCTTGTTTTTCACCAGGAGACGGACCACGGCTTCCTCCATGGTCTCGTTTTCCCTGGTGGTATAGTACATATCTCCCAGGGCTTTTTTTATGGAACGGGATACGGGCCTTAAAAGCTCCTTCGCCCGTTCCTCATCGGTCTCCGCCGTTTCTGCCAGAACATGGACCTCCTTGCCCCGCCGCCTTGTGCAGACCGGGACGGCGCTTCCCTGGTTCAGGATCTCCTTTAAGGCATCTTTTACTTCCGTCTCGCTGACTCCATAGATCTTAAAGATCTGTCCACATCCCTTTTCTGTTCTGATCATTACATTTTCCCTTCTTTCAGAACATTCACGTTTTTTGTGATATAATCCACCAGAGAGATCACAGTCAGGACCAGGGCGATCCATACCACGGCCGTTGTCACCATGGACAGGGCCGGGATCCCAACGATCAGAAGGACCACTGCGATCATCTGGAAGGTGGTCTTAAACTTTCCCCAGTAGCTGGCGGCGATGACCACCCCGTTGTCAGAGGCCACCAGACGGAAGCCGCTGATGATGAATTCCCGGCTGATGATCACAATGACCATCCAGGCCGGGAGCTCCTTAAGCTCCACCAGGCAGATCAAGGCCGAGCATACCAGCAGCTTATCGGCCAGAGGGTCCATAAATTTTCCAAAGTTGGTCACCAGATTGTATTTCCTTGCGATCTTTCCGTCCAGCATATCGGTCAGGCTGGCAATGATGAAGATCGCTGCGGCCACATACCGCAGGGTCTGGTTTTCGCCGCCGTCATATAAAAGGGTCAGCACAAAGAACGGGATCATGATCACCCGCAGGATCGTCAGTTTATTCGGTAAATTCATCTTCAACCTCCCCAATCAGATCGTATTCCAGAGCGCCTGTGACCCGGACCCGTACAAAGTCCCCGGACATCAGGGAAAGCCCTGTGTTCACAAAGATCAGCCCGTCCACGCCTGGGCTGTCCATATAGGTGCGGCCCACATAGGCGTTTTCGTCGGCCACCTTTCCCTCGATCATCACTTCCAGAACGCTTCCTTTCATGGACTCGGACTTTTCAAAAGCAATGTCCTGCTGAAGCTCCATGATCTCCGCCCTCCGCTCCTCCTTCACCTCATCGGGTACCTGGTCCTTAAAGGAATAGGCTGGGGTATCCTCCTCCGGAGAGTAAGCGAAGACGCCCAGGCGGTCAAACTCCATATCGTCCACAAACTCCATGAGGATCTCATGGTCCTCCTCCGTCTCCCCCGGGAAGCCGGAAATAAAGGTGGTTCGCAGAGCGATATCCGGGATCTCCCGGCGGAGCTTTGCCACCAGCTCCCGGATCTCCTTATTGCTGGTCCGCCGTCCCATGCGCTTAAGAATGGCGTCACTGGCGTGCTGGATAGGAATATCCAGATAGTGGCAGACCTTCTCTTCATTCTTTATGGTCTCGATCAGCTCGTCGGTGATCTCCTCGGGATAACAGTACTGGAGACGGATCCACTGGATCCCCGGAATCGAAGAAAGCCGTCTTAAAAGTTCTGGAAGCTTCTTCTCCCCATACAGATCCTTTCCGTAAAGGGTCGTCTCCTGGGCCACCAGGATCAGCTCCTTTACCCCCTGGTCCGCCAGCTCCCTGGCCTCCTTTTCCAGCTGCTCCATGGGAACGCTCCTGTATCTTCCCCTTAAATAAGGAATGATGCAGTAGGTGCACCGCTTATCGCAGCCCTCAGCGATCTTTAAAAATGCGTAGTGGCCGCCGGTGGTCACCAGCCGCTTCGTTTCCTTGCCCACCGGTGCGTCGATGTCCTTAAATACCAGTGTTTTTTCACCCTTTAAAGCCTCTCTTATGGCTCCGGCGATCTCCTCATAGGATGTGGTGCCTAAAACGGCATCCACCTCCGGGATCTCCTCGGTAATCTCGTTTTTATACCGCTCCGCCAGGCATCCGGTGACGATCAGGGCCTTCAGACGGCCGCTCTTTTTAAGCTCTGCCATCTCCAGGATGGTGTTGACGCTCTCTTCCTTGGCGTCCCCGATGAAGCAGCAGGTGTTGACGACGATCACATCGGCATCCGATTCATCGTCCACAAAGCTGTATCCCTCTCCGCCCAGGATCCCGAGCATTTTTTCCGTATCCACCAGGTTTTTATCACAGCCCAGTGATATGAAAAGCAGATTCATTCCAGTTTTTCCTTTCTTTTGAAAAAAAGGGGAAGCCAGCAGTAAATCCCTAGAGCTGTTCTCCCCCCTTTGTTCCTCTTATTCTTCCTTTTCAGCCTCTTCTGCGGCGTCTTTGGCACCGCACTCTGCTTCATCGTTCTCTGTCAGAGAAGCCTCCTCCGGCAGCTCCTCCTCTTCGGGAAGGATCGTCACCTTCTGCTCGTATAATTCCTGTACGGCTGTGGAAAGCGGCTTCTTTCTCGCTGCTCCGGCCACTAAGGGATCGGCTCCGGCGATCAGCTGTCTGGCGCGCTTGGCTGCCGCGATCACGATGGAATAACGGCTCTGGACCACCGGCTGCTCACCCGGCTCCACGCCGCTGTTTACTGCCTCGATCAGGTCTGTATAAGATGGATGTAACATAAAAGGTCTCCTTTCGCATTCTGCGTTCTTTAACAGCCGCCTTTTCCTCCGGCAGCTGCTCCCTGCTTCTATATATTACCGGCTGAGGCCCGGATCCGCCATGGATCAGAGGCTTTCCGCCAGTTCATGCAGCTCTGTTTTTATCCGGTCCATCAGCGTTCTGCTGTTTCCGGCCTTTAAGTGCTGGGACTGGATCAGATGGTGGAGCTCCTCCACGCACTGGTCCACGGTGTCGTTCACCAGGATGTAATCATAGGACTCCATTTCCTCGGATTCCTCCAGAGCCCGTTTTAAACGGCTGGCGATCACTTCCTCCGTCTCTGTTCCGCGGCTCACCAGCCTCCGCTTCAGCTCTGCGGCTGTGGGCGGCACCACGAAGATCAGGATGGCGTCCGGGTACTGCCTTTTCACATTCAGCGCACCCTGGATCTCGATCTCAAGGATCACGTCCTTCCCCTCGGCCATTTTGGATTCCACATAGGATCTGGGAGTCCCGTAATAATGGTTCACATACCGGGCGTGCTCGATGAGGCGGTCGTTCTGGATCAGCTCCTCAAACTGCCCGTCGGTCATAAAGAAATATTCCCGTCCGTCCTGCTCTCCGGGACGGGGCGCTCTCGTGGTGGCAGAAATGGAAAGCGCATAATTATCGTATTTCTCCAACAACGCCTTCATGACCGTTCCCTTGCCTGCCCCGGAAAAGCCCGAGACAACGGCCAGCATCCCTTGTCGTTTCATAGTCATCACTCCAGTATTATTCAATGTTCTGAATCTGCTCTCTTACTTTTTCGATCTCTGTCTTTAAAAGGATTCCCTGGTCCGAGATCTCCAGGTCATTGGATTTGGACAGAATCGTATTGGATTCCCGGTTCATCTCCTGGGCAATGAAATCCAGCTTCCTTCCCACACTGCCGCCGGCCAGAAGCTCCTTCTTCATTCCCTCGATATGGCTCCTTAAGCGGACCGTCTCCTCGTCCACACAGATCTTATCTGCAAAGACCGTCACCTCTGTGAGGATCCTGGACTCGTCGATGGTGGAGTTCTGGAGAAGCTCCCGTACCTTGTCTCCCAGCCGCTGCCGGTATTCCTCCAGGATCTTCGGGGAACGCTCCTCGATAAAGTCCACCATAGACAGCATATGGTCCAGCTTTCCGATCAGGTCGTTCTTCAGGTTCTCTCCCTCTCTGAGCCTTGTCTCCACAAAGTTTTCAGCGGCTCCCTTCAGGACCTCCTGAAGCATGGCCCACATGTGCTCCTCATCCTCCGGCACCTGCTCCATGGTAAGGACCTCCGGGCACCGGGAGAGCATGGAAACGGTCACATCGTCCTCCAGACCGAACTGCTCTGCCATCTTTTCAAAGTTTTTCATATATTCGGCGGCCAGTGTGCTGTTATATTTTAAGGAAACCTGGTCCTCCGTATAATCCTCGTAGGTAATAAACACATCGACCTTGCCCCTCTGGATATAATCCTTTAAGAGGGTCCGCATCGCCGCCTCGAAATAGTTGAATTTCTTGGGCATTTTGATGCTCAGGTCCAGATAGCGGTGGTTCACTGCCTTGATCTCAACAGATATCTTACATTCATCCGTCACAGCCTCGCACCGGCCGAAACCGGTCATGCTTTTTATCATTTTCAACCATGCCTCGCTTTCACATAGATAAAATTATTATAAGGCAAATGGAAAAGGTAGTCAACCAGTTTTGCCCATGAGATACCGCTTCCTATATTTTAACTGCACATAGGTCATGACCTGCTTCCAGCAAACCGGATTGGAAAGGCCGCCGAAGGCTCCCACCACCGGAAGGCCCTGGATAAATTTGGCGGCTAGCATGTCTATGGCAAAGGCGTTTCCCACCGCCTGGATCTGTGCCTCCAGATCCTCTCCGGATACGGTCAGTTCTTTCTTCTGGACCAGCGTATAGATCAGCCTGTCCACCCGTGCGTTGTTCTCGGCCCACTGCTCCCCCCGGCTGACAGAAGCCTCCAGGAGACATAAGATAAAAAACCGTTCCTCCGGCGTATCATAGGAAAAGCCAAAATACAGCGCCGTCTCATAAACGCCCCTTAAAAGCATAGCCGTAAATATGGCGATGTCCGGCAGGCCCACGCCTAAAAGCCCCAGCCCCAGGCCCTCCGCCGCGCTGACAGCCTGGTTTTTCAGATTCCTTCTGGCAGCCTCGGTCCGGAGCTTTTTGTACTCCTTCCGGCTTTCCTTTAAATCCAGGGAAAAATCCCGGACCTTAAAATCCTTTTCCAGTTCGTCCCTCCGGTAGGTCTTTTCGATCAGAAGATTCCCCTTTTCAAAAATCGTCCGGAAGGCCATGCAGAACGCCTTCTGAAGGTTTTCCGACATCTTTGGAGGGATCCTGGCCGTCAGCGCCTCCTTCCAGCCGGGCTCTGTATGGGATAAAGCCCTTTGCTCCAGCCGTTTCTCTTCCTTTTCGATCTTCTCCAGCTCCAGGGTCACTGGAGATTTTTTTATGAATTTCATGTTCCCTTCCACCTCCTGCTGCTGTTTTCTACGGATTATAGCAGAAACAGAAGAAAATTAAAACAGGTGTAAGAAAAATGTCAGACTTTTCTTTCTCCCTTCTGGTATAATTATAATATAAAATATCAGAGGCAAAACAGGCATGTGACCCGCCTTTCTCCAAAAACAAAGGGAGCACAGGCATGGACAAAAACTGAAAAGGAGGGGCCTATGAAGTTTAAAAACCGTATCTTCCATATCATGACCATTTCTCTCCTCATACTGTCGGCGGTCCTTCTTTCCGCCTGTGGGAAACAGGAGACGGCAGGATCCATGAAACTCACAAAAGCCGAGCTTTCCGACAAGGAAAAGGCGCTGGCAGACCTGCTGGCTCCCGTAGGTTCGTCCCGTTTATTTGACTTCACCGTGGATGAGACCATCCGGCAGGTTACGGTCACCACATATGAACTGAAAAATGGACAATGGGACCGCTTCACATCCAACAGCACTCCCCTGTCCGGCAGCCAGGGGCTTTTGTTTCTCGGATTTGAAAATATCCCCGATGGGATCCGGACCGGCATACAGATCGATGAAAAAAACAGCGTGAGCCAATGGGAGCCGTTTGAAAGCGCCGAAGAGTCCTCCGCCCCGTCCGCATGTGTTACCAGACAGCTGGAACAGCCTGCGGATATTATCCCGGAAAAAGAGATTCCTGTGATCCTCCAGATCCTGGATTCCGGAGGCACCATAGAGACCCTGGACCTGGACTTTTTCCACGACCCGTCCAGGGCAGAAGGCTATGGATATGACCGGGTCTTTTGTATTACCGTTTCTTTTAGCCAGACGCCTCTAAGATAAACAGGAGGTGGAACTCTATGAAAGGAAGAAATGACCGATTTACGATCTCAATATACCTGCTGCCGCTTTTCCTGGCTGTTTTTCTCACCGCCTGCGAGGTCAGGGACTCTTATATGAACGCTGAGGTGATTTCCGCAGATGAAACGTCCATCACGGTCCGGTCCATAAAGGCCGGGGACTCCCATGCCCCCAAGGGCGTGCTGGAGGCAGAGACCCTGCTCCTTGACCTGACCGGCTATGACAGCGTATCCATCCCCGAAGGTCTGGCTCCCGGCGATGGGATCCGTGTCCTCTTTAATCCGGATTCCTTTAAAAAAGGAGAAGTTCCGGAAATCGGGATCGTGTTCCAGATCTACCGTCTGGATGAGGACGGGGAGGTGGTGATAAGCCATGAAGAAATATCCGCATCTGAAAGCAGCAAAGCTCCAGAGCCGGGCCGGCCAGTCAAATGGTTTGACTGTCTCCATGGAGACGAAATGGTCTGGGATGATGTCAGAGAGTATGATCTGGAGGAATTTCCAGAAACCACCTTTCGCTGGAGCGCAGAGCAGCTGGAAGCTGTGAAGGGAAGCGAAATTACCCCTCTCTATAATGGAATGCCCATCTGGAGCGTTTATTTCTGTGATCTCACCGGAGACGGCAAACCAGAGCTTTGCTCCACCCTGAGTATTGGCTCAGGAATCGTCAACGACCAGATCCTGGTCTATGACTATGCGGAAGGCACCGGTTATGATCTTTCGGACCGGGGGAATTTTGATTATGTCCTTACTGTACAGGAGGATTCTCTTATTGCTGAAAAAAGGGCTTATCAGGAGGATGCGCTCATTGAGTCCGGCGAGCTGGTGCTCTCGGATGGTATTCTTCAGATAAAACCCCAATGATCGCTTCACCTTTATAAGACCATCGCCTAAGCAAAACCGGAATATGAAGTTATGAGGAGGTGCTTCCATGAAATTAGTCAGTCCGAAAAACCTGCTTGTATCTCTGCTTGGCTGTGCGTTTGTCGTTCTGAAAATAGTGACCTTTGATGGGGTCGCGGATCTGTTCTGGATCCTGTTCATTGGATACCTGTCCGTCAAGTGTCTGGCCGCGGGATTGTCCCAGGAAGCCTATGACAAAGATATAAAACAGGCACAGCAGGCAAAGGTCCTGTACCGCGACCTGTTTGGGAAATTTGCATACGTTGCGGCAGATATCCCGATCCTTCTTCTCCTTTTCACCGGCCTCCTGGCTGTGATCTGCCCCATAACAGCGTTTCTCCGAGCTGTCCTGATCACCCTTTTGCTGGCAGCGGCCGGGTATGCGGTCTGGTTATGCTGGTATGTTTCAAAGCATAAGCGGCAGCGTATATTTAAAGGCGAATGGGGAACCGGGGGCTTAAGTCCAGAGGAGGAGAAAGCATGGAAACGGTCCGGCCTGTGGCACGGCATTCTCCTGGGGATCTCTGCGGTATTTTGTGCTTTTTATTTCATTTTTGGAAATTCGTGGATTTCATGAATCGATCAGATATAAGACTGAAAAACGCTATCTGCGCCTGGGGAGGAACGTTTCCTTCTTTAAATTAATGCAGGATTTGCCAGACCGCAGGTCCCACACTCAGATTTTCTGAAGAACATCAGACCTAAACAGGAGAATATCATAAAATAAAGACCGCAACGCATCCGTTTGTCCGAGTGCTTTGCAGTCTTTTGCATTGTATGGTGAAAAGTGCGATCCATTTCGTATAAATTTTCGATTAAAATCATGTGATACTGTTCATATAGCCATTTATCAGAATCGCCGACTTTCACCGATTTCTGCGTTCATACCGTTCCTTAGATGAGATTGCTGGGGATAAAGCAGTTATCTGTATCAATCGGGATCGGCTCCTCGCACATACAAATAATTCCGCTCCTTCCATATCATGATCTTGTAAGAAAGACTGGAATAGGTGACCATCCTCTCCTCTTCGTAAATTTTCTTATTCCACGGAAAAAACAGGAAAAAAGAAAAAACAAACGTCAAAATGAATGTATAAAGATAAATGCGCAAGTCTATGTCCCCCTCCCTTACAGGTGCAGTTTCTTTTCTTTCTGTCCCTACACCACATGGTTTTTCAGGTTTTCAGGGAATAGATAAAACTCAATATCATCTTTCCCGCCGATGGTTCTCCATATGATCAGTTCATATGTAAGGCTGGAATATATGGTCGTTCCTCCATCCTCGTAAACCTTCTTACTCCACGGATAAAACAGAAAGAAGGCAAAAAACATCGTAACAGCCATAATACATAAGCATGCGGTTATTTTTTTCATTTTGCTTCCTCGCTTTCGGCATACATGGTCCCGTTCTATCAAGTACGATTTTTATTTCTTATGACACCTGCTATGGTGAAAACTCCGGCAGCTCCCAATATAACAGCCGATATGTTCCCGGCTCCAAAGCCTCTCTCTTTATAGGAAAGGCCCATCCCGTACCGAAGCCAGGAGTTTGATGCTCTGGCAACATCGCTGTAATAATAAACCGGGAAGCTGGTTCCGCTGTCATTGCGGCCATCCTGTACCTCCAAAGATGGTACTGTACTCCTGTTTTCTGCCGCCGTCGGCCACTCTCCGGTAAATGCATGTGCCGTGGCTTTCTGAACTGGAATGATAAACTCGGGGGTTCCATCTGCACTGAATACGACTGCTGCGGGATATCGGATCCCGGGAAGTCCGGAAACGATCTCATATCTGTATTTATCGCTGTCATATCCCGCCGCCTCCAGGGAAACAGCCACTGCTTCGTTATAATCAACCGTTTCATTTTTGTACACATAGACAGCTCCCACTGTCCAGTCGTTTAAGCCATCTTTAAGCATCTCTTCTGCATCTTCCGGGATATCCTTTGGAAGCAGTGTTACTTTCGTTATATCAGCCAGAACCGTAACATGACCTGTATAAACAGGAATCTGCCACATATAATCACTGTTCTCCAATGATTTCTTCGGATCCTCTGTTTTTAAAAGCCCTGGCTCCGAATAAATTTTATATGCCCTCTCCATCCCCAGTTCATCCATCCGCACATCCCGCCCAAGTTCTGCACGGGCTCCTCCATGATTAATCTGAAATAATACCTCGTCTCTCATGGAAACGATCTCCTGGTACTCACTTTCCTCCAGTGGAAGCAGATGCTCGGATGCATAGGAACCGAAGCCGAATGCCAATGACAGGAATATACAAATAAAAGTAAGGATCGCTTTTCCCATGTCTGCCTCCTTCCATCGGTTCACGAAACCAGCCCTTTTCCATCCCAATTTCTTTGTCAATCCTATTTTATCAGATAAAAGGCCGGTCCTCAAGAAAGAACCGCATAATTAATCTGACATTTTTCTTACAAAATCATTGTTTTTCCAAAATTCCACCACAAAAAATGCCGTCCCCCGCGGAGCTGTGATCAGCCCGCAGGGAAACGGCGTTTTTCTTTCTAAGATTTTCAATTATAAGGGCATGATCCCGAACAGGACGGCAACGATCATGCAGATAAAGCTGAAGCCCCATACCCATAAAAAGCTGTTCTTGATATGGTCCTTGATGTCCACGTCTGCCAGGCCAACGCCCAGAAGGGTGGCCGGAACCATGGGGCTGATGAAGGTGGCGCAGTTTCTGCATACCACCATGGCAACGGCAATGGGAGTGGCGGCGATGCCGAAGCCCTCTCCGATCCCGATCATTACCGGAAGCATTCCGTAGAAATAGCTGTCCGTATCGAAGGCCAGGGCCAGAGGCACGCTTAAAATACCGATCACCAGCGGCAGGTGGCATCCCAGCACAGCCGGTAAAAAGCCGCTGATCAGGCCGGACATACAGGTGATGACGCTTTCTGTGCCCTCCACGTTCTTTACAAGAACGCCCATGAGAACGGCTGCTCCCATGAGGGTGGAGCACATCATAAGGGCCGGACCGACGTGGAGATTGATGATCTTCTTCTGCATTTTCGCCCCCGGATAATTTACCAGGATCGCCAGGGCCACGCCCATCATAAAGGGAACGTAGCTGGGGAAGATGTCCAGGATCAGAAGGGCAATGACCGCAATGGTAAGGAACACGTTAAAAAAGAACAATCTGGGACGGGCCAGCTCGCTGGCGGCTTCCGCTGCCGCTGCTTCTGCCGGGCTCACTGCTGCCTGACCCTCAGTCTGGGCCAGGAGCCCGTTTAATCCGGCTCCCCGCTTCTTTTCAATGATGCCGTTGACAACGGCCACGGCCAGAGCCAGGATGATCCCGCAGGCCTGGATCGGCATGATGGTGCGCCATAAGGCTCCGGCCTCGATGCCCAGGACTGTGGCCGCCCGCATGGTGGGACCAGCCCAGGGCATCAGGTTCAGTACGCCCATGGAAAGCACCGCGATCCGCAGCATGGTAGTGGGACGCATATGCATCCTTTTATAGACTGGCAGCATGGCCGGGACCACGATACAGAAGGTGGAAGCGCCGCCGCCGTCCAGATGGCCGATGAGTGCGATGATGCAAGTCATGATACAGACGCCCACCACGCTGTCTTTCACCAGAAGCATCAGCTTCCCGATGATCACGTCGAACATCCCGGCGTCGGTCATGATACCGAAATACAGGACACTGAACACGAACAGGGCCGCTGTGGGACCGGTGCTGGAAAAGCCGCTCTTAATGAGGGATGCAATGTCCTCCCAGGTATAATATTTTCCCAGGACCAGCACAAGAGCCAGGATCATCGGAAAAACGATGAAGGCAATGCTGGGCAGGGTCTTACTTTTGAACAGTGTCACCACGATGGCGACGATACAGGCGAATCCAAGGATTCCTACAAGGGTACCCGACATACTTTTTCTCTCCTTTGAAGCTTATTTTGCGTTTTCTTTGTATATTTCCATGAAAGTTTCGCACTTTCTTAGCATTTCAGGCGGCAAAACGGCCCGGAAACTGACAGTGCCTCCGGACCGTCTGCCTTTCCCGGCCTGGCCGGGATCTGTATTTATGAAAAGGGGTTATGAGAACTCGTATTCCTTGATCTGGCGGACCACGTCGATGATGGTGCCGTCCCGGGCCTCGATGACGCCCACGATCCGGTCGTCAAACTGCACCGGATCCGGTTCTCCCACCATGGCGTAGGCCTTATCCCGCAGCTCTTCAATGGTGCAGAATGGAAGGTCCACGTCCTTCATACATTCGATCAGGTCTTGCCGTCTGGGGTTGATGGCAATGCCGTAATCGGTGATGACCACGTCCACGGTCTCGCCGGGAGTCGTCACCGTAGTCAAACGGGTGCAGATGGCCGGGATCCGTCCCTGCAGGAGCGGCGCGATGACGATGGTGCATTTTGCGCCGGCCGCCGTATCCGGATGACCGCCCTGGGCCCCTGTGATCATGCCGTCGGAGCCCACCACCACGTTGCAGTTAAAGTCCACGTCCACCTCCAGGGAAGCCAGGATCACGAAATCCAGCTTGTTGACGAAGGCTCCCTTATTGAACGGGTTGGCATACTCCGAGGCGGAGATCTCAATGTGGTCCGGGTTTCTCTTAATGGACTCGATGGCTCCCAGATCGAAATCCTGGGTATCCACGATCTTTTTGATCAGGCCCTTTTCCAGAAGCTCACACATGGGGGTGGTGATGCCTCCCAGGCCCAGGCCCATGTGGATCCCCCGCTCCTCCATGATCTTTCCCAGGGAAATGGTGGAGGCGATGGAGGCTCCGCCCACGCCGGTCTGGTAGGAAAAGCCCTCTTTAAAATACGGTGTGTGGATCACAAACTGGGTGCAGTAGTCCGCCATCATGATCTTTCTCACATCGGTGGTGGGCTTTGCCGCTCCAGTGGCGATCTTTGCCGGATTTCCGATCACGTCCACCACGCACACATAGTCCACATGGACCATGGAGATGCTGGCGGGAACGTTGGGGAAGGGGACCAGGCAGTCGGTGAGGGCGACCACCTTGTCGGCATATTCCGCATCCACCATGGCGTAGGATAATACGCCGCAGTCGCTCTTTCCGCCGTTGGCCCGCATGTTTCCGTATTCATCGCAGGTGGGGGCCCCGATGAAGGCGATGTCGATATGGACCTCGCCGGATTCCACCGCGCGGACCCTTCCGCCGTGGGAGCGCATGATGGCCAGGTCCCTTAAACGCCCGGTGGAGATGGCCTCTCCGATCTTTCCGCGGACGCCGGAGGACTGGATCCCGGTGATGGTGCCGTCCTCGATGTAGGGCACGATGGGGTCGTTGGCCTTGCCCAGAGAGCTGGCGCAGATGGTCAGGTCCCTGATGCCCATTTTGTGGATCTCCTCCATGACCATGTTCACCACATAATCTCCCTCGCGGAAATGGTGATGGAAGGAAAGGGTCATCCCGTCCCGGATGCCGCATTTTACCAGAGCCTCATGGATATTTTCCACCATTTTGCTCCGGCCCGGATCGCAGAGCGCGCGGACGGTGGGAGCCGCTTTTTTATATTCATGATTGTCATAGGCATAGGCTCCCTTAAAGGGTTCCTTGCCGGTCTTTTTTAAGATCTCCTCGGGGATCTCTCTTCCAACAGCATTGATCATATTACAGCTCCCCCTTATACACGCCGGCAGCCTTGGCCATGGCCAGCGTTCTCTTTGCTCCGTCGTAGAAGGCGATGTCGATCATCTTTCCGTCCACGGTAAATACGCCGATGCCCTTTGCCTTCTTGTCGTCGATCTCCCGCACCACCTTTTCGGCAAACACGATCTCCTTTTCGGCAGGAGTGAACACCTTATGTACCACAGCGATCTGACGGGGGTTCACCAGGGATTTTCCGTCAAAGCCCATGAGCTTGATCATGCGGGTCTCCTTTTCAAAGCCCTCCATGTCGTCCAGGTTGGTGAACACCGTATCCCAGCACTGGACACCTGCCGCCCGGGCCGCCATGATCATATGCTGTCTGGCTCCCATGAGCTCCACGCCGGTGCCGGTGATGGTGGTCTGAAGGTCCTTTGTGTAGTCGCCGCCGGAAAGGGCGATGCCGATGAGCCGGTCTGAGGACTGGCACACCTCCAGGGCATTTAAAACGCCCCTGCAGGACTCCAGGGCCGCCATTAAAAGGGTGCTGCCCTCGGGCCGTCCAAACTCCCGCTCAGCCGCCAGCACATGCTCCTCCACGGTCTTTACATCCTGGGCCGTCTCAGTCTTTGCGATCCGGATGGTGTCAGCCCCTCCGGCCACGCAGACCCGGATATCCTCCTTCCAGTGGGGCGTGTCCAGGCCGTTGATCCGCACCACCCGTTCTACGCCATGGTAGTCGATCTCCTGCAAGGCGTGGAACAGGGAATACCTGGCCGCATCCTTCTGGTTCTCCGCCACCGCGTCCTCCAGATCCAGCATGATGGAATCCGGCTTATAAATATAGGGGTCCTTGATAAGGCCCGGCTTCTGGCAGTTCAAAAACATCATGGAACGTCTTAATCGTTTTTTATTTGGATGCATTACCGGATCACACCTCCCCACGGAAGATTTTCACTGATGCCGTTGCTGCGGTAAACGGCGCACTCCACTCTGGCCTTTAAGGTACAGTCCAGGGCGCCCTTGTCAAAGATCGTCACCCTGGCGTTCTTCACATCCAGCCGTTCTAAGGTCTCCAGGGCCACCGCGCGGATCTGTCTCCCGTACTGATGGATCACGCTGCTCTCGATCATCAGCTCGATGCCGTTGTCTCCCGGCTCCACGGTCACCTGGGCATCGCTGGACTCCAGGGTCCCGGCCATGGCTGTTTTTAAGATCTCCATCTGATCCCCTCCTTCTCATTCGGTCATTTTTTCTATACTCACTATACCATTGCAGGTATTTTTTATCCAATATATATATCTTTATGTGATATATAGGGCGTTTCTTATGCCCTTCTGCCAGAACAGGACGCCGCAGACCGCAGCGTCCCGTTAAGGAAAGGTATTATAAAACCGGAAGATATCCCAGGGCCAGCCCCATGGCCATGAAGATCACAAAGATCCCCACGCACCATCTGAAGATATAGCCCTGGTACTGGGCCAGGGTGATCTCGGTCTGGTCCATGAGCAGGTAGATAAAGGGTACCAGCGGACTTAAGAAATGGAAGGCCTGTCCCATGAGGGCCGCAAAGCCGATCTGGAGGCTGGTGAACCCGTAGGCCTCTGCCGTTGCCGCCAGGGGCGGAAGAACGCCGTAGTAGAAGGCGTCGTTGTTTAAAAGGTAGGTGCCCGGCGCGCTGATGACGGCGATGATCACCGCAAAATACCGTCCCAGGGATTCGGGGATCACGGACACTAAGAACTGGGCGATGGCGTTTGACATGCCCGCGTCCTCGGGACCGTTTAAGATGCCCATGAGCACGCCTGCGCCCAGGACCATCATGACCACGTTGATCATATCAGGAGCCAGGGAGCTGATGACTTTTCTCTGGACCTTCTGGTCGGGATAGTTCACCACCAGGGCGATGGCCGTTCCCACGCCGAAGAGGATGGCAGAGGAAGCCAGGCCCATGATAAGGGATACGATGACAGCGGCGGTCAGGGCCAGGTTAAAAAGGATCAGCTTCGGACGCTTCCACTCCTGCTCCTCTGGGGATACCTCCACCTTATGTGCCTCCGAGGCCGCGGCGTTTGCAACGCCCAGCCGCTTTCTCTCCTTAAGGCCCAGGTAATAGGATACGCCCACCACATAAATGGCCGAAAGCACCATTCCCGGCACCAGCGGAGCCAGGATCTCTCCGGCATCCAGCTTCATGACCGACATGACCCGGGCCGTGGGACCGCCCCAGGGGATCAGGTTCATGATACAGTTCTGTAAGATGATGAGGGTAGCCAGGTAGATCTTTTTGATCTTTAACCGGTTATAAATGGGGATCATGGCCGTACAGCAGATCATGACCGTGGTGGTGCCGTCGCCGTCTAAGGAAACGAAGGCCGCCAGGATGGCCGTTCCTACCAGTACCTTCAAGGGATCCCCCTTACACCAGGCGACCACATGGTCCACCATGGGATCGAACATGCCAGCTGTCAGCATGACGCCGAAGTATAAGATCGCGAAGGTCATCATTGCAAATGTAGAGGCCACGCTCTTGATGCCGTCCATGGCGTAGCCCAGGGTATCCCAGCCGTATCCGGCCAGCAGTCCGAATGCCACCGGCACCAGGATCAGGGATGTGAACGGACTCAGTTTCTTTGCCATGATCAGCGCCATGAACACAATGATCATTGCAAAACCTAAAAATGCGAGATTCATAGGATTTCCCCCTTTAGCTTCTTTGTATTTTTATGGAAACATCATACCATCCCCTGGCCATTCCGTCTAATATATATACAATTATACCAATTATAAGGTTTGTCCTATGGGATAATTTGTGCATTATGCTAAGTTCTTAGCGGTACTCCGGCCAGTGTGTTTAATTTCTGTTAAGTTTTGTGTATACAAAAGACAGTATACGGCCAGGACTGGCTATTCAGGCCTTCCGCAGACTGAGAAAGGAGTTAGTGTATAATTATCATTGGCAAATATAGGAACTATTCCTAAGACAAAAAAGG
>ENA-ORSX01000437-ORSX01000437.1-human-gut-metagenome-genome-assembly--contig:-NODE-437-length-45242-cov-5.480647_pt1 | contig 45242 bp, 41 predicted proteins | sample MGYA00241904_ERZ509172 | MGnify/ENA primary metagenome ERZ509172 (study PRJEB26280, sample SAMEA2338795) | human gut metagenome | biome: human gut; feature: human-associated habitat; material: faeces... | reverse complement strand
CGGTACGCGAGCTGGGTTCAGAACGTCGTGAGACAGTTCGGTCCCTATCCGGCGCAGGCGTAGGATAATTGAGAGGAGCTGCCCTTAGTACGAGAGGACCGGGGTGGACGGACCGCTGGTGCATCTGTTGGCTACCAAAGCCATGGCAGAGTAGCCAAGTCCGGCAGGGATAAACGCTGAAGGCATCTAAGCGTGAAGCCCCCCTCAAGATGAGTTATCCCAATAAGTAAGACCCCTTAAAGAGTATGAGGTAGATAGGTCTGAGGTGGAAGTGCAGTAATGCATGCAGCTGACAGATACTAATCGGTCGAGGGCTTATCCTGACAGGTTGATAGGAAGATGTTGAATGGAAGATACAAGAGAGCTTCAGTGTTCAGTTTTGAAGGTATGATAAGATTAGGATGGCTTATTTGGTAAGTCATCCTTTTTTGCATAGAAATCTTTTTAGGAAACGTAACGAAGCAGATGCCTAAATTCAATTTTTTCGACCGTATGTCCTCTTGTACACCGAGGGTAAAGTCTGATATAATAGGAAGGAAAAATTCCGGAAAGGTTGAAGATATATGTTAGAGAAAATTGAAAATTCTATCGCAGATGCCCAGATGGTTCTTGTAGGGATAGGAGCTGAAATGGAAGCGGATATGAATGGGAAGGATGCTTCATTTTATGATTCTTTAAAGGAACAGGCAGAGCGTGACCCTGCGGCAGCGCAGCTTTTCCATTTCATGCAGGCGCAGAAAAAGGGACAGAGATCCCGTGAAGAACTGGAGAAAAGCTATCAAAAGCTATCAAAGCTTTTAAAAGGGAAGAATTACTTTATTGTATCTTTATGCGATGATGGATTGATATATGAGGCCGGATTTGACACAGAGAGGGTCGTGACGCCGGCTGTGCGGGAAGATGACGAAGCACCTTCCATGGAAGCGGATGATATTTCCAATGGAAAAACGGAGCAACTTACTCCGGCAGGTTATAAGGAAAAGGATTGGCAGCGTTACATGAAATGGCTGCAGGGAATCTTAAACAGAAAGCTTTGTATTTTGGAGCTGGGTGCAGGGATGGAAGCACCGCAGGTGATACGGTTTGCATTTGAAAAGATAACATTTTTTAATCAAAAGGCCTATTTATACCGTGTCCATTCTAAATTTCCTCAGCTGACGGAGGAACTGAAGGGGCGTGGATGCAGCGTTGCAATGCACCCGGCAGAGCTGTTAAAAGAATAAAGAGGAATGAGCGGATATTATCGATATCATCGGTTATGATGCAGAGAATTATGTATGCGAAAAAAGTATGCCTTGCCCGAACATGTATGGCGGCAGTTTTGTAAAAGGCGGAAATTTTGTAGATTTGAAGGATGTAGCGCTGGCGGCATCACTGTTCTATTATAAAAAGCTGAAATAAGACAGGTAAAGGAATATTTACAACAGAAAGGAGTGGCGGTCAGATGTCAATGATAGATAACGACTGGCTTCCGGCACTGAAGGATGAATTCAGGAAACCATATTATGCGGAGCTGTTTTCCTTTATAAAAGAGGAGTATGCGACAAAGGTGATATATCCTCCGGCAGATGATATTTTTAATGCATTTCATTTTACGCCCTTGAATGAGGTCAAGGTCGTTATTTTAGGGCAGGATCCGTATCACAACGAACGCCAGGCTCACGGATTATGCTTTTCCGTACAGCCGGATCAGGATATTCCGCCGTCATTGATAAATATTTATCAGGAATTGCATGATGACCTGGGGTGTTATGTACCGAATAACGGCTATCTGGAAAAGTGGGCGCGCCAGGGAGTACTTTTGCTCAATACGGTCCTGACTGTGCGGGCACATCAGGCAAACTCGCATCAGGGAAAAGGATGGGAGAAGTTTACAGATGCTGTTATCCGGGCGGTGAATGAGCAAAATCGTCCTATCGTATTTTTGCTTTGGGGTAGACCGGCGCAGCAAAAAGCATCAATGCTTGATAATCCTAACCATCTGATATTGAAGGCGCCGCATCCAAGCCCGCTTTCCGCATACAGGGGATTTTTTGGATGCAGGCATTTCAGTCAGACAAATGAATTTTTAAAGGCTCACGGCGTTTCACCGATTGACTGGCAGATAGAAGACCGATGAGCAGTTATAAGAACGTCAGAGAATGAGGAGAGATTATGAAAAAAAGACCGTTTGTAACAAAAGAACAGATAGAGGAAATTGTAAAGACATATCCGACGCCTTTTCATATTTATGATGAAAAAGGTATCCGGGAGAATGCCCGCAGAGTAAAGGAGGCATTTTCGTGGAATAAAGGATTCCGGGAATATTTTGCGGTAAAGGCGACCCCGAACCCGTTTCTTATTGATATTTTGAGGGAATATGGCTGCGGTTGTGACTGTTCCTCAGATACAGAGCTTATGCTTTGCGATGCAATAGGCGCAAGAGGCGAGGAGATAATGTTTTCTTCCAATGATACTCCTGCGGAGGAATATGCATTGGCTGCAAAAATGGGTGCGATCATCAATCTGGACGACATCACACATATTGATTTTGTGGAAAAGATTTTGGGACAACTGCCGGAGACGATGAGCTGCCGGTTTAATCCGGGCGGTATTTTCCGCATGAGCAACGGTATCATGGACAATCCGGGCGATTCCAAATACGGAATGACGGAGGCGCAGATGTTTGAAGCGTATCGGCTCATGAAGGAAAAAGGGGTAAAACGCTTCGGTATCCATGCTTTTCTGGCAAGCAATACGGTAACAAACGAATATTATCCCCAGCTTGCAAAACAGCTCTTTGAGTTGGCTGTCCGTCTGGAAAAGGAAACAGGGGCAGATATTGCGTTCATAAATCTGTCGGGAGGCGTGGGAATCCCTTACCGGCCGGAGCAGGAACCTAATGATATTCTTGCGATAGGCGAGGGGGTACGTAAGGTCTATGAAGAGGTGCTTACGCCGGCAGGAATGGGAGATGTGGCGATATATACAGAAATGGGACGTTTTATGATGGGGCCTTACGGAGCGCTTGTTACAAAAGCAATCCATGAAAAGCACATTTATAAAGAATATATCGGAGTAGATGCGTGTGCGGCAAACCTGATGCGCCCGGCTATGTATGGGGCATATCATCATATCACCGTACTTGGAAAAGAGGACGCGCCCTGCGATCATATTTATGACGTAACGGGTTCTTTATGTGAAAATAACGATAAATTTGCGATCGACCGCCAATTGCCTGAGATTGAAAAAGGAGACTATCTGTTCATCCACGATGCGGGCGCGCATGGATTTTCCATGGGTTACAATTATAACGGGCGGCTGCGCAGCGCAGAGCTTTTGCTGAAAGAGGACGGAAGTACGGAGCTCATCCGTCGTGCGGAGACGCCGAAGGATTATTTTGCGACATTTGACAGCTTTGAAGATTTTTATGGGAAGCTGAAGCTGTAAAAAAACTGCTTGCAAACAAAAGAAAGTTATGGTATCATAATTTTCAGTGCTGATGGTTCAGCACATGCCGGTGTGGCGGAATGGCAGACGCGGCAGACTCAAAATCTGTTTATGGTGACATAGTGCGGGTTCAAGTCCCGCCGCCGGCATTTAAAATTGTGCATCCTTTTATTTAATCGGAAACAGTCAGTGTTATAATTAAAGAGTTCGATTCTCGATGCTGTATTTTAAGAGATATGCTTAATGCATATCTTTTTTTATTTTTCTAAACAGGGATTTAAAGTTCCCATATGGGACTGGACTTTATCCAGATATAAAGGATAGTGTGCATGGATATAACGCTGATTCCAAACGAGGTGACGATACATTCATCGCTTTTAACAAGATACCAGAAGAAATGATTGGGCCAAACGAATCTGGATCGGCTTCCTTTTTGAAAGAATTTTTGGATGCAATAGGATATACAAAAATGGAAATACATCCAAGTGAAAAAGCTCTTGCCACAAGACGCGGAATAAGTATTTTCAACAGCTTTGAAACATTTATGCCCTCCTCTCATATTGAAATAAGGCTACCGCAATCCCACTGGCTTTAGACGGTGGGCTAAGGTAGCTAAAAATCAGAAATTATTGTATACTCATGGTATGGGAACATGGAAATGCTGAAAAGTATATAGAAAATCAAGGTTGAGGAGAATTCAGCAAAGCAGGAGGAGTTTTCATCTATATTATTTTAGGGTTTTGGAAGCGGCACTGGAAGAAAATCGTCCGGCATCTTGACAAGTAAAGGCAAATAGTGGTACGGTTACTGTGAAATTTTAAAAAGACATTCTTTATGATGAGGAGAAGAGCATGCAGGAGTTAAAACCGATCAAAGAAGGTAAAGTACGCGAGATTTATGACAACGGCGAAAGTCTGATCATGGTTGCCACAGACCGCATCAGCTGCTTTGATGTGATACTTCACAACGAAGTGACAAAGAAAGGCGCCGTCCTGACACAGATGTCCAAATTCTGGTTTGATATGACCAGGGATATTTTGCCGAACCATATGATTTCTGTAGATACGAAGGACATGCCGGAGTTTTTCCAGCAGGAGAGATTTGAAGGGAAGTCCATGATGTGCAGAAAGCTTCAGATGCTTCCTATCGAGTGCATCGTGCGCGGCTATATTACAGGAAGCGGCTGGGCGAGCTATCAGGAGAATGGAACTGTCTGCGGAATTCGTCTGCCGGAGGGACTGCAGGAATCCGATAAGCTTCCTGAGCCTATTTACACACCTTCCACGAAAGCGGAGATCGGTGACCATGATGAGAATATTTCCTTTGAGCAAAGCGTTGCGCACCTGGAAAAATATTTCCCCGGCAAAGGTCAGGAGTATGCGGAGCTGCTTCGTGACAAGACAATTGCTATTTACAAAAAGTGTGCAGAATATGCGTTGAGCAAGGGAATCATCATTGCAGATACCAAATTTGAGTTTGGTCTGGATGAGGATGGCAATCTGGTAATCGGTGATGAGATGCTTACTCCCGACAGCTCTCGTTTCTGGCCGGCAGAAGGATATGAGCCTGGACATGGTCAGCCTTCTTTCGACAAACAGTTTGCACGCGATTGGCTGAAGGCAAATCCGGACAATGACTGGACACTTCCTCAGGAAATCGTGGACAAGACGATAGAGAAATATCTGCAGGCATATGAGATGCTGACAGGTAAAGAGCTGGCATAAAACGGAAATAAAAACGCGAGCGGTACTGGACATCTCCTTTTTTTCATGCTATGCTTTTGGTATCATTATAAATTTTGTTTGGAGGATGCAGAAGTCATGGCAAGAAGAAAGAAAAATATGACATTAGAAGAAGAGATGGCTTTTCTGGATGGCGAGATAACAAAGGCTGAAGATGCGCTGAAAGCATTAAAGACACGCAGAAAAGAACTTGCTAAGGCAAAAGAGCAGGAAGAGCTGCAGGCGCTGTACGCAGCCATCAAAGAGTCCGGAAAATCCGTAGCGGACGTGATTTCTACATTGAAATAAAGCAGAGCGATGTATTAATAGCGTATTGTTCTGAAAAAATGGGGGAACAGGCAGATACCTGTTCCCTGTTTTCATACGATAGAAACAGATAGCATGGGATAAAGCATAGGAGAATGGGGAAGGAAAGCGTGACCCCCGCGGCGCTCTGGGCGATAGGGAACGTTGGCGGCGGCGTATTTAAGCTGGCAAAGGAGCAGGAAGAGGATATTATCGCAAAGACAGGGGCACGTCTTGTCATCGATAAGATACTGGTTCGTGACAGGAATAAAAAGCGTGAAGGAGTTCCTCAGGAGCTTTTGACAGACGATTGGCAGGAAATCGTAAATGATGAAAATATAGAAATCATTATCGAGGTAATGGGCGGGATAGAACCTGCATTGACATGGCTGCAGGAGGCAATGCTGGCAGGCAAACAGGTTGTTACGGCAAATAAGGACCTGCTTGCCGAGCATGGCGCGGAGCTGTTTGCAGCGGCAGAGGAAAAGAGCTGCGACCTTCATTTTGAAGCGGCTGTAGCGGGTGCTATCCCTATCATCCGTCCCCTGAGGCAGAGTCTGACGGCGAGCCAGCTCACAGAAGTGATGGGTATCGTCAACGGGACGACCAATTATATCCTTACACGTATGTCAGAGGACGGGATGGGATACGGAGACGCATTAGAACTGGCAACGGAGCTTGGATATGCAGAGAGCGATCCGACTGCTGATGTGGAAGGATATGATGCAGGACGTAAGCTTGCTATCATGGCGTCTATCGCATTTAATTCCCGTGTGACTTTTTCACAGGTCTATACAGAAGGCATTACCAGAATAACGGCGAATGACATCCAGTATGCGAAGGAATTCGGATATGTGATAAAACTGATAGGAATGACGAAGCTGACGGAGAATGGGATAGAAGTAAAGGTACATCCGATGCTTCTGCCGCAGGAGCATCCGCTTTCAGCGGTTCGTGATTCCTTCAATGCGGTGTTTGTGCATGGAAAGGCATGCGACGATGCGATGTTTATGGGCCGCGGAGCGGGACAGATGCCGACTGCCAGCGCGGTCATGGGCGATGTCATCGATGCGATGCGCAATATATTGCACAATGCCTGCGGAAAGATAGGCTGCGGGTGTTATAAAAATCTTCCGGTCAAGTCTGTGGAGGAGACTCAGAGCAGATTTTTCCTGCGGACTCAGGTCGTGGATAAGCCGGGAGTCCTGGCGAAGATTGCCGGTATTCTTGGGAATAACGGCGTGAGTATCGAGCAGGTTTATCAGAAAAAGAGCGTGGACGGGATTTCCGAGCTGGTAATAATAACAGATCTTGTACAGGAAAAACATTTTGACGATGCTCTTAAAGAATTAGAGTGTATGGATGTCGTAAAGGAAATTTCCGGTGTTATCCGTGTTTACGGATAACCCGCGTTAAGACACAAAAAGAAATATGGAGACCGCCCGGACGAAAGCGTTCGGGCGGTCTTATGTTTTATACGAGCTTCATGTCGATTCGTATGTCGTTGCCGGACACGGTCACATCTGCCATACTTCCGACAATGAGGGGCATCATCGGAGGAAGGTGTCCGAGGTCCACATCCATAATGACGGGGACATGATAGCGGGAAGCGGTGGACAGAATTGCTTCATAGGTATCCAGTCCCATCATTTCCTGACCGAAGCAGAGCGGTCGTCCGATGAGGAAGCCTTTTACATAACGAAACCATCCGGCATGTTCCATCTGCCACATTGCGCGGCGGATGGAAAAGACATTCAGGTCGCAGGCTTCCAGAAACCATATGATACCATCGTTTTTATATTTTTCGATAAAATCCGTTGTCTTATCGTAGCTGGTACCCAACAGGTTTACGAGACAGTCCATGCAGCCGCCCAGCAGCCTTCCGGAAAAGAAAGCATCCCGGTCGGGAAAACGGCGGATAATGCGGGGCTCGGTCACATGATAGGGAACGAGCGGCTGGTTTTCATTTTTCAGGGAAGTACGCTCCCAAAGTTCATACCCGGAAACGCAGTAGCTTTGTCCAGTGAGGATGCCGAGGGCATCGTGAAGGGCGGGGTGCCACGGTTCCATGCCGAATGCCGCAGCGCAGGGACCGTAGACAGAAGCAGTGTCAGCGAGCGTTGCCAGCAGATAGGTCATATTTGTATTATCTGAAAATCCCATGTACCATTTGGGGGTGGACCGGGAAATGCGTTCAAAATCCACATGGTCCAGAATTTCACACATGAGCTCTCCGCCGCCGCAGGATATCAGACAGTCGTTTTGGCTGCTGACATAATATTCGGTAAGCTCTTCACCGCACTTTTCGGGCGTATTGCTGATGCCGATGCCTTCCCCGGCGTAGCAGTTGGGACCAAGGTCGAGAGAATATCCGAGGGAGGAAAATTTTTTCAGGGCATTTTCAAAGGCTTCTTTGTAAGGGGAGGTATTGCAGCCAAAGGAAGGGGCGATAAAACCAATCGTTCCGTTTGGCAAAAGGCTGTTTGGATATTTCATAGTAGTTCCTTTCTTGTGTGGAAAAAGATGCATTGACAAGGAGTTACAGCTTGACGTTTTCGGTCGGTACGATAAAGCCTTCTCCGAAGACTTCGCTTGTTTCGGTGATCATGACGAAGGCGCTGGGATCAATCTCATGGGCAGCCTGACGTACTTTGTAGATTTCTGTTTTGGAGCAGGCGCATAAAAGAACCTGACGATTGATATCCGTATAGGCGCCTCTGGCGCGGATGGAGGTCGAACCTCTGGCGCATACCTCATCTATCCGGCTGGAAACCTGAGGACCGCAGGTAGTGATAATGATAGCGAGCTTTCCTGCGCTCGTACCGTACATTATCTTGTCAATGACAACGGATGTTACAAATGCTGCGATCAGACCGTAAAGCACAGCGTCTATATTGCCAAAGACAGGCCAGCCGATACCAATGATGACGAGGTCTATCGTCATTGTGACGGCTCCGATAGAGAGATGCGGGTGAAGGGTTTTGATGGACATCGTTAAGAAGTCCGAACCGCCGGTAGAGGAACCGCGCATATAGATAAGCCCCAGACCGGCTCCGAAAAATACGCCGGAGAACAGTGCGGCGAGCATAGGATTGCCGTCATAGGCAGGCGTGAGCGGAAAGATAAAATCGAGAATGATGGTATTGATGATAATCGTGCGGATAGATTTGAGCATGAAATGTTTTCCGACGATGCGGTAGCTCATCAGGATGAGGGGAATGTTCAGGACAAGAGAGGTCGTGCCGATGGGAAGTCCCCAGAGATGATTGGCAATAAGGGCAAGTCCGGAAAGACCGCCCGGAGCAAAGTTTGCAAGCTTTGCAAATGTGTAGATGCCGATAGAAAAAAGGATATTGCCGACAATATCGCATATCCAGTCCAGGCATATGTCGCGGGTGTGCTGATTTAAATGAATGGAGTTTTTTAAAGATTTCATATGATGTTCTCCGTTTATTTATAGTATACATATAGATTGTGACATGGAGGGAAAAAAAAGTCAAGAAAAGTGAAAATTCATGTCATTTGCGCAGCTGCCCGGTTTAGAAAAAATTCAGAAAAAATTTCTTGAAATAGGAAAAAGACAGGAGTAGGATATAAAAAGTAATTAACAATGTTAATTATTCATCATGTTAATACTTGTGCACGGTGGGGAGGAGCCGGAGATGGAATCTATGAATCTTGTAAAGCAGTTTATGAAGGCGATGTCGCGGTTTCGGAAGATGGATTACAGCGTGCTGCATCCGGGAGCCGGAAACGGAGAATTTGCTGCGCTGGAGCTGATAAGCTGTCACAGCAGGCAGCAGGGAACATTATACGGAGTCTATGTCAGCGAGCTTTTAAAGGTCATGGATGTTTCAGCACCGGCTCTTTCAAGACTCTTACGGAGTATGGAGCAAAAAGGATTGTGTGTGCGGGAGATAGACCCGGACGACAGACGCAGCACTTGCGTCCATCTGACGCCTGCAGGGCAGCTGGCGAGAGACAGGGGACATACCCTGATGCTCGGATTTGCTTCCCGCGTGGTGAAGGAAATGGGAGAAGAAGAGTTCCTTCAGATGATCGCGCTCTGGAACCGTTTCGGGGACGTGATGGAAAGCGAAATCTCAGCATTGAAGAAGGGAGACTGATATGTTTCGGCTACTGGGCTATTTAAAACAATGTAAAAAATCGGTGCTGGCGATCATTATCTTACTGATCGTACAGGCATATTGCGATCTGGCGCTGCCGCAGTATACGTCGGATATCGTAGACGTTGGTATTCAGCAGGGAGGTATCGAGCACGCGGCGCCCGAATGGATGAGGGAAGAGACGTATGACAGCCTGAAGAAGCTGATGACTTCCGGGGAAGAGGCAGTGGCAGCGTCTTATTATGAAAAGACGGAAGATGGGAGTTTCCGGAGGACAACGGATAAAAGAGAGCATCTGGAGCAGCTGAATGAGGTATTCTCTATGCCGATGGCGATGCTTTCGGGAATAGAGGACATGGCAGCACAGGGAGCAGACGGTATCGCCATGCCGGAGGCGGCAGCCTTGTTGCAGACATCGGAGCTTTCAGACGAACAACTGCTTGAGCTGAGGGAAAAAATCAGCGCTCAGATGGGCGATATGAGCCCATCCATGTTGGAACAAAAGGCGCTTCTTTTTGTACGGCAGGAATATGAGGCGATGGGAAAGGACACAGGTGCGGTTCAGACAAAATATCTTATCATGACGGGAGCCAGGATGCTCGGGTTTACCCTTTTGATGGTGATGAGCGCGATACTTGTAAGTCTGCTGGCGTCCAGAGCGGCTGCTCTGATAGGCAAAAATCTGAGAGGACAGGTGTTTGACCGGGTGATGTCGTTTTCAAATGCAGAGATGCACAGATTTTCTACGGCATCTCTGATAACGAGGAGTACGAACGATATCCAGCAGGTTCAGATGGTAGCGGTCATGCTTTTGCGGATGGTCATTTATGCGCCTATTGTCGGGATAGGCGGTGTGCTGAAGGTGACTGAAACAAAGACAGGGATGGCGTGGATAATTGCGCTGGCAGTGGCAGTGATAATGGCGGTCGTGCTTGTGCTGATGGGGATAGCCATGCCAAAATTCCAGAAGATGCAGCAGCTTGTGGACCGTCTGAATCTGGTATCGCGGGAAGTGCTGACAGGCTTACCGGTTATCCGGGCGTTTTCCAGAGAAAAATTTGAAGAAGAGCGATTTGACCGTGCGAATAGGGATTTAATGAAAACGCAGCTGTTTACGAACCGTGTGATGACACTCATGATGCCGACGATGATGCTGATAATGAACTGCGTGACGGTAATGATCGTGTGGTTCGGAGCCAAAGGAATTGATACAGGAAGCCTGCAGGTCGGTGACATGATAGCATTTATGACTTATACGATGCAGATAGTTATGTCGTTTTTGATGCTTACGATGGTATCTGTGATGCTGCCGCGGGCAGGGGTGGCGGCAGATCGTATCGAAGAGATACTGAATACGGACAGCAGCGTATCCGATGCGGAAGATGTTCAGGATGAAAAGCTGGACTGCAGGGGAGTTCTTTCTTTTGAAGATGTCAGCTTTAAATATCCGGGAGCGGATGATGATGCTTTGGAACATATCAGCTTTACGGCGGAGCCGGGAAAGACAACGGCGGTCATCGGAAGCACCGGCTGCGGGAAATCTACGCTGATAAACCTGATCCCCAGATTTTACGACGTGACGGAAGGGCGTATCCTGCTGGACGGCGTGGATATCAGGCAGCTTTCCCAGCACAGGCTGCGTAAAGAGATAGGCCTTGTGCCGCAGAAAGGGATTTTATTTTCGGGAACTATCGCTTCCAACATTAAGCTTGCGGGAGAAGACAGAATAGGAGACGCGCAGATGAGAGAGGCGGCGCGTATCGCACAGGCAGAGGAGTTTATCGAAGGGAAGCCTGAGGGATACGAAAGCGCGGTAGCCCAGGGAGGGAGCAACGTTTCAGGAGGACAGAGACAGCGGCTGGCTATCGCCAGGGCAATCGCCAAAGAGCCGAAGATATATCTGTTTGACGACAGCTTTTCCGCATTGGACTATAAGACGGATGCAGCGCTGAGGAAAGCGCTTGCACAAAAGGCGTCCGGGGCGACGGTCATCATTGTGGCGCAGCGCATCAGCACGATCATGAATGCGGACCAGATACTTGTTCTGGAGGAAGGAAAGCTTGTCGGGAAGGGGACGCACAGGGAGCTTTTGAAAAACTGCAGCGCATATCAGGAGATAGCCCGTTCCCAGCTGTCTGAGAGCGAACTGAAAGGAGGAACGGAGCAATGAGCCAGAAACATTCAGGACGCCCGATGATGGGGCACGGACATGGACACGGGATGGTATCCGGTCAAAAGGCGAAGGATTTTAAAGGAACAGTCGGAAAACTGTTTTCCTATCTGGGAAAATACCGTATCGGTCTGGCAGTGGTCATGGTCTTTGCAGTGGGCAGCACGATATTCAGTATTATCGGCCCCAAGGTATTGAGCAAGGTAACGACGGAATTGTTCAACGGTCTTGTGGCGAAGGTAAGAGGAATCGGAGGCATTGATTTTGGACGGATAGGCCAGATATTGACCTGGCTGCTCGGAATATACCTTGTCAGCGCACTGTTTAATTTTATTCAGGGATGGCTGATGACAGGCATCACGCAGAAGCTGTGCTTTCGGATGCGCAGGGAGATTTCGGAAAAAATACACCGGATGCCGATGAAATATTTTGAATCCAGAACAGTCGGAGAGGTGTTGTCCCGTATCACAAATGATGTGGATATGCTGGGTCAGAGCCTGGGACAGAGCATCACGCAGCTGGTCACTTCGGTCACGATGATGATAGGCGTACTTATCATGATGCTTTCGATCAGTCCTCTTATGACTGTCATCGCCTTCGTCATCCTTCCGGTTTCAGGAGGTCTGATAGGAGCAGTGGTAAAGCATTCCCAGAAATACTTCATCCAGCAGCAGGAGTGTCTGGGCAGTATCAACGGACAGGTGGAGGAATGCTACAGCGGTCACAATGTTATCCGGGCGTTCAACAGGGAAGAAGCGGTAAAGGCAGAGTTTGACGGAACAAACGAAAAGCTGTATCAGTCCGCGTGGAAATCCCAGTTTATCTCCGGCATGATGCAGCCTATCATGACGTTTGTGGGAAATCTCGGTTATGTGGCGGTAGCGGTCAGCGGAAGCATCCTGACGGTAAAAGGAGCGATAGAGGTCGGCGATATTCAGGCATTTATCCAGTACGTGAGAAACTTTACCCAGCCTATCACGCAGATCGCACAGGTATCGAATATGCTGCAGTCTACAGCGGCAGCGGCAGAGCGCGTGTTTGAGTTTCTGGAGGAAGAGGAAGAGGACCAGACCGTAGAAAACCCGGTCGGCATCGAGGGGCTTACCGGGGCGGTCTCCTTTGAGCATGTGCAGTTTGGATATACGCCGGAAAAAATCATCATTAAAGATTTTTCCTGTCAGGTAAAGCCCGGACAGACGGTGGCGATAGTCGGTCCTACGGGAGCGGGAAAAACGACGATGGTAAAGCTGCTGATGCGGTTTTACGATGTGAACAGCGGGGCAATTTGCCTGGACGGCTATGATGTGCGCCGGTTCGACAGGGGAAAGCTGCGCGAAATGTTCGGTATGGTACTGCAGGATACATGGCTGTTTAAAGGAACCATTATGGAAAACATCCGTTACGGCCGTCTGGACGCTACGGATGAGGAAGTGATCGCGGCGGCAAAGGCGGCGCATGCGGACCGGTTTATCCGGACGCTCCCGGGCGGATATCAGATGGAGCTCAATGAAGATGCGACGAATGTATCTCAGGGGCAGAAGCAGCTTTTGACGATAGCAAGGGCTATCCTTTCCGACAGCCCCATCATGATATTGGATGAGGCGACCAGCTCTGTGGATACGAGGACCGAGATACAGATACAGAAGGCGATGAACAATCTGATGAAGGGGCGCACGAATTTTGTCATAGCACATCGTTTGTCCACTATCCGGGATGCGGATGTGATACTCGTGATGAAGGACGGCGATATCGTGGAGCAGGGTGCTCATGAACAGCTGCTGGCAAAGGGAGGCTTTTACGCACAGCTGTACAATTCCCAGTTTGAGGAATCGAATCGTTAAAATATTGCAGTATTTCCTTAAAAATTTGCATAGACATCCTGCAGCGCAATGACGTATGATAACATTGTGCCGCAGGATGGCGCAATTACGGCAAAACAGCCCGTATCATAAAAAAGACATGTGAAAAGGGGAAGAAAATATGGCGGTTTATGCAGACAGGGAGAGCAGGGTATTTACACTGCAGACAAAAAACACGACCTATCAGATGAAAGCGGATGATAAGGACGTGTTTTTGCACACTTACTATGGAGAAAAAACGGATAACAGTGATAAATCTTATCTGATACGTTGTGCAGACAGGGGATTTTCAGGGAATCCATATGAGGTCGGGACATTTGACCGCAGCTATTCGCTGGATATGCTTCCGCAGGAGTACAGCTGTTTTGGAACGGGGGATTACCGTATCAGTGCGCTGAGAGTCCGGCAGGCGGACGGAAGCCGCGCGGCAGAGCTTCGGTATGCAGGCTGCGAGACCGGAAAAGGAAAATATGCGATTCCCGGGCTTCCGGCGGCATATGGAGCTCAGGAAGAAGCGGATACGCTGGAAGTTATTTTGAAAGATGAGGCATGCGGGATCGAGGTACGGCTTTTATACGGCGTTTTTGAAAAAAAGGATGTAATAACGAGAGCGGTGCGGATAACTAACCGTTCTGAAAGGCCGGTCGTGCTGGAAAAGGCGGCGAGCCTGTGTCTGGACTGGCAGCAGGGGGAATTTGACTGGCTTACGTTTTACGGACGTCATGCGATGGAGCGCAACGTGCAGCGCACCGGCATCGCACATGGTGTGCAGTCGGTAGGGAGCGTGCGTGGCGCATCGAGTCATCATTATAATCCGTTTGCTATTTTATGTGAAAAAGGGACAGATGAGACAAAGGGGCTTTGCTATGGATTTTCCTTTATGTACAGCGGGGAATTTCTGATTGAGGCAGAAAAGGATCAGGCGGATCAGACGAGGTTTGTGTGCGGAATCCATCCGGATGATTTTGACTGGACATTAAATCCGGGAGAGAGCTTTGATACGCCGGAGGTTTTGATGAGCTGCAGTGCGGAAGGATTCGGCGGGATGAGCCGCAATCTGCATGACCTGATACGGGAAAACGTGTGCAGAGGAGAATGGAAGCATAAGCGCCGTCCGATATTGATCAACAACTGGGAAGGAACTTATTTTGACTTTACAGGGGATAAGCTTGTATCCATAGCTGAAGAGGCTGCAAAGTTGGGCGTGGAGCTGTTTGTCATGGACGACGGATGGTTCGGAAAGCGGGACAGTGACAATTCGGGTCTGGGCGACTGGTATCCTAACGAAGAGAAGCTTGGCTGCACGCTCAAAGAGCTGGGAGAGCGGATAGAGGCGCTGGGCATGAAGTTCGGTATCTGGTTTGAGCCGGAATGTATTTCCGAGGACAGCGATTTGTACCGGGCGCATCCTGACTGGGCGGTACAGATTCCCGGACGGAAACCGAACCTGAGCCGTAATCAGCTCATTCTGGATTTTTCCAGAGAAGATGTTCAGGAATACATCATAGAGAGGCTGTCGGCAGTTTTAGACAGCGCGCCGATATCTTATGTAAAGTGGGACTTTAACAGGAGTATCTGTGATAAATTTTCGGCAAATCTTTCTGCCGGGCGGCAGGGAGAAATGGCGCACCGCTTTGTGCTGGGGCTTTACCGTGTGCTGGAGGAGCTTCTGGAGAGGTATCCTCATCTGCTTCTGGAGGGCTGCAGTGGGGGCGGCGGACGGTTTGATACAGGGATGCTGTATTATTCGCCCCAGATATGGTGCAGCGATGATACGGATGCTATCGAACGGCTTCAGATTCAGTATGGAACATCCTTTGCGTATCCGGTCAATACGATGGGAGCGCACGTTTCCGCAGTCCCGAACCATCAGACGGGCAGGGTGACGCCCATTGCGACAAGAGCATGCGTTGCGATGGCGGGAACCTTTGGTTATGAGCTGGATGTAAACAAAATGACGGATGAGGAAAAAGAGGCGGTAAAACGCCAGATACAGATATTTAAAGAGCAATATGACCTCATTTCCTATGGAGATTACTACCGTCTGACCGATGTGCAGAAAAGCTCCTGCGCGGTATGGGAGACGGCGGCAAAAGACGGCTCAGAGGCGCTGGTAAGCGCCGTGTGGCAGCATGTTCAGGCAACCCCGGCATTTTTGAATGTAAAGGTAAGGGGATTGTGCGAAGACGGTATGTATCGGGTCATGAGAACGGCGCTGAAGGAAAAGGATGCAGGGGCACAGGAAAAGGAAGAACAGGTAATTTCCGGCTCTTCCCTGATGCACGGCGGGCTTCCGATCCCTGCGGCGGACGGCGAATATGCGGCATGGCAGATATATTTAGAGCGGATTTCGTAAGAAAAATCTACTTTATGTACTTTTAAGGGACTGTTCATAGAATGGACATATATTTGCCATCATTTTATCACAATTATAGGGTACTATATGATTTGTAAAGGCGAAAGCCGGACACTTTTTCATTTTTCTTCCTTTCAAACATAACAGACGGGACTCCTGGTCAGAGGAGTCCCGTTTTGTTTTTGACAAAGGTATTTTAGAAGTGTAAAATGAGAGAGACAGGGCGGCGCATTGCCGCAGCTGAATGATGAAACATAAAGGAGAACCGATATGGGTGAAGTAAAGACCATCCCGGCGCGCAGCGAAGTCAGAAAAGAAGACACGTGGGCGCTGGAAGATATGTATGCGGACAAACAGGCGTGGGAGGAGGATTTTGCAAAAGCGAAGGAAATAGCGGAGCAGGCAGCTTCCTATGCGGGAAAGCTTGGAGAAAGCGCGGAAAATCTTCTGGGCTACTGCAGCCTGTCGGAAGAGCTGGACTGCGTTTTGAGCAATGTATACGGCTATGCGGCGAGGACAAAAGATCAGGATACCTCGGATGCGGACGGCCAGACGCTGGCGGCACGGGCAATGAGCCTGTATGTGGAATGCAGCGGACTGACTTCTTTTGCCGGACCGGAGATACTGGCGGTAGCAGAGGAGAGGCTGGAGGAGTTTTATGCAGAAAGACCGGAGCTGGAGCGCTACAGAAGGAGCATCGGGGAGGTGCGCCGCTGCAGAGAACATATATTATCTCCTGAGCTGGAAAAACTTCTGGCAGATGCCGGAGAGATGGCGCAGGCGCCCGGCGATGTATATTCCATGCTCGTAAATGCGGACTTAAAATTTGAGCCTATTAAGGACAGCAGAGGTCAGGAATATGAGGTAACGGGCGGAAGCTTTATTCCACTGATGCAGAGTCCCGACAGAGAAGTAAGAAAGGCTGCATTTACTTCGCTCTATACCTCATACGGGAATGTCATCAATACGGCAGCATCCCTGCTGAATTCCCAGGTAAATCAGCTGAAGTTTTTTGCAAAAGCGCGCAAGTATCCGGATGCCCTGCACGCATCTTTAGATAATACCAATGTGCCGGTCGAGGTATATCATAATCTGATAGGGGCCGTTCATGAGGATATCGGCATCCTGCACCGTTACATGAAGCTCCGCAAAAAGCTGATGGGCGTGGATGAACTTCATATGTACGATATTTATACATCCCTCGTCCCGGATGCGGACGTAAAGATTCCGTTTGCGGATGCGAAGAAGGAAGTGCTGGAAGCAACTGCAGTACTCGGTGAGGAGTATACGAGAGTCCTGAAAGAGGGCTTTGAAAACCGCTGGATAGACGTCTATGAAAACAAGGGAAAACGCGGCGGCGCATACAGCGCGGGCGAGCTCGTACATCCGTACGTACTTTTAAACTATAAAGAGACTCTGGATTCAGAATTTACTTTGGCACATGAGATGGGTCATGCAATGCATTCCTGGCTTTCCACGAAAAACCAGAATCCTGTGGACAGGGATTATGTGATATTTGTGGCAGAGGTGGCCTCCACCTGCAACGAAGCCCTGCTCATGCAGCACTTGTTAAAGAAGACAGAGGATAAAAAGACGCGTGCCTACCTCATCAATTACTTCCTGGAGCAGTTCCGTACGACGCTGTACCGTCAGACAATGTTCGCCGAGTTTGAGCTTATGATAAATGAAGAAGTGGCAAAGGGCGGCAGCCTGACGGCAGAGGGACTGAACAAAATGTATCACGACCTGAACGTATTCTATTATGGAGAGGACGTGGCAGTGGACAGCCTGATAGACAGGGAGTGGGCGCGGATCCCTCATTTCTATTATAACTATTATGTGTTCCAGTATGCGACCGGATTTTCTGCGGCAATGGCGCTGTCCAAACGTATTCTGGAAGAGGGCGAGACTGCGGTAAAGGATTATCTGGAGTTTTTGTCCGGCGGCTGCTCGAAAGATCCGATATCTCTGCTGAGAGGAGCCGGAGTGGATATGAGAACAGCAGAACCTGTACACAGTGCGCTTGCCCTGTTTGACAGCCTGCTTGATGAAATGGAAGAATTGATGAAAGACTGAAGAATGTCTTTCGGATTCTGAGGCAATGCCCGGATCGCTCTGGTGTCAGACGATTCGGGTATTTGTGCGAAATTGTGAGAAATTGACTGGATAAAAAAAGAAAATGGTGCAGATTTCCAAAAAACGGCTTGACATGGGGAGGAACATTTGCTAAACTGTAAATAGTTAAGGGGCGGATAACAGAATATAAAATTGGATTGTTACTGGCAGGCAGGCAAAACCATATTTTATAAGTTGATCGGACGTTATTTTGTGGATGTTGGTGATTGATTTATAAAATGTGGTTTTTTATTTTTTCGGGATGCTGAAAGTTTCGGTCTGCTCTGCGCCCGGCTGGAGTAAAGCATGAAAATACAGAAGGTCATTAACAATAATGTTATCTCGGCTCTGGATGAAAACGGGCAGGAGATAGTTGCGATGGGCAGAGGGATAGGCTTTCAGAAGAAGGCCGGGGAAGAGATGCCGGAGAGTGCGGTAGAGAAGGTTTTTCGTCTGGAAAGCCCCGACCTGCTGGAACGCTTCAAACAGGTCCTTGCAAACATGCCGCTGGAATGCATCCAGATATCCGACCGGATTATTTCCTATGCGAAGGAGCGGCTTTCCATGCGGCTCAATCAGAATGTTTACCTGACTTTGACAGACCACATCGCCTTTGCACTGGAACGGTATAAAGAAGGGATGTTTTTTGAAAATGCCCTTTACGGGGAGATACGCCGTTTTTATCCGGAGGAGTTCAAAATCGGACAGAAGGCTCTTTTGCTGATAGAGGAGCAGACCGGCATAAGGCTGCCGGAGGACGAGGCGGCATCCATTGCGTTTCATCTTGTGAATGGCGAATTCGGAGGCCTGAAGCTCAGGGATACGCAGGTTATGACAGATATGATACGGCATCTGGCAGAGCTGGCGGGAGAGGCTTATCCGCTTCCGGATGATTCCATTTATACGGACCGGCTGGTAACAAATCTGAAATTTATTCTGAGCAGGATGATACAGGACAGACCTGCGGTCACGGCGGGAGATGAGGAGTTTAATGCTTTTGTGAGGATGCATTATCCGAAAGAGTATGAACTCGCACAAAAGATGAAAGACTACATAAAGTCCGTCATAAACCGTGACATGATGGAAGACGAAGTGGTTTATGTGGCAATACAGTTAAAATATACGGCACAGCCGAAGTGACAGGAGGATACTGAGATGGGATTTTTTGACAGGTTTAAAAAAAACAGCGCGAATGATGGTATCGTGCTGGCAGCTCCGATGAAGGGAAGATGCGTCAGCATCAAGGAAGTTCCCGACCCGACTTTCGGAGAAGAGATTCTGGGAAAGGGCATTGCAGTCGAGCCTGAAGACGGTCATGTATATGCACCGGCAGACGGCACGATCAGCACGGTATTTCCGACAGGTCATGCAGTGGGAATGACGACTGCAGACGGGACGGAGATACTCATCCATATCGGTCTTGACACAGTTGAATTAAACGGCGGGCCGTTTGAATTAAAGGTAGAGAGCGAACAGCAGGTTAAAAAAGGAGACCTTCTGGTTGTTGCAGATTTGGAAGCTATCCGTAAGGCAGGCAAGGCGACTATTACACCTATGGTCATCTGCAATACGGATGAGTACAGCAACATCGAGTGCTTTACCGGCAAGGCGGTAGAACCGGGCGATGAAGTGATGAAGCTTACAAAGTAAGAGCGCGGGAAGGACAGAAAAATGATTATTTGTTCCGGAAAGAGCGTCCTGAAAGGGGTCGCTATCGGTAAGATATATTTTTATAAAAAGCAGGAATATGTCCTGGAGAGAAAGACAGTGGCGGATACAGAGGCGGAGGTGGCTCGTTTTGAGGCTGCGAAAGCCGAGGCAATGGAGCAGCTGGACGCTCTGTATCACAAGGCGCTGCAAGAAGCCGGCGAAGAGCAGGCGATGATATTCGACGTGCATAAGATGATGCTGGATGACGGAGATTATCTGGAATCCATCTGCAGCATGATACGCGATGAAAAGGTCAATGCAGAATATGCGGTGAGCATGACAGGCGAGAATTTCTCGGCGATATTCGCGTCGATGGATGACGACTATATGAAAGCCCGTGCAGTTGATGTAAAGGATATTTCAGGCAGAGTGGTCAATGTCCTTGCGGGGATAGGCGATGGGAGCATTGAATCGGATGTCCCTGTGATACTGCTGGCAGACGATCTTTCTCCCAGTGAGACGGTGCAGCTTGATAAGAGCAAGATACTGGCGTTTGTTACCAAAAACGGTTCCGCAAATTCCCACACTGCGATTCTGGCGCGTTCCATGAATATTCCGGCTCTGGTAAAGACGGATGTGGCGCTGCTGGAAGAGTATAATGGAATCCAGGCGGTTGTTGACGGTATAGACGGCACATTTATCATCAATCCGGATGAAGAAACCTCTCAGAAGATGATCCGTAAAAAAATGGAATATGAGAAGGAGCGCACGGAACTGTTAAAACTGATTGGCAAAGATAATGTAACGACGGACGGACGCCGTATCAATGTATATGCCAATATCGGCAGTGTTGAGGATGTGGAAAAAGTTCTTGCCAATGACGGCGGCGGCATCGGGCTGTTCAGAAGCGAATTCCTGTATCTGGGCAGAGAGGATTACCCTACCGAAGAAGAACAGTTTGAAATTTATAAAGAAGTATTGTCCCGCATGGGCGGCAGGAAGGTCATCATCCGGACGCTGGATATCGGAGCGGATAAGCAGGTGGATTATTTTAATCTTCCGAAAGAAGAGAATCCGGCCATGGGTTATCGTGCCATCCGCATTTGCCTGGATCGTGTAGATATTTTTAAAACCCAGCTTCGTGCGATTTACCGCGCATCTGCATTCGGAACTGCTGCAATCATGTTCCCGATGATCATTTCTGTTAATGAGATCAGACGGATCAAGGAGATCGTGGAGGAAGTCAAAGCAGAGCTGATCAAAGAAGGAAGAAGCTTTAACCGTGTGGAGCTTGGCATTATGATCGAGACGCCGGCAGCAGTCATGATAAGCGAAGAGCTGGCAAAAGAGGTTGAGTTCTTCAGCATCGGAACGAACGATCTGACGCAGTATACGCTGGCAATAGACAGACAGAATCAGAGTCTTGACAATATTTATGATTCCCATCATCCGGCAGTACTGCGGATGATTCAGATGACGATAGAAAATGGTCACAAGGGCGGCGCGTGGGTAGGTATCTGCGGCGAGCTCGGAAGCGATACGACGCTGACAAAGACCTTCGTTGATATGGGAATCGATGAGCTTTCCGTATCCCCGACTTATATTCTGGGGCTGCGTAAGGCAATACGCGAAATCTGAGCGATATTTCAGAAAGGAGATTTGAATTAAGATGAAACAGTTTTCTTACACAATTCAGGATGAGTTGGGTATTCATGCAAGACCGGCAGGGCTTCTGACAAAAGAGGCATCCAAATTCAAGAGCACAGCATCCGTTGAATGCAACGGCAAAAAGGGCGATGCAAAGAAAATAATGTCTCTGATGATGCTGGGCGCAAAGAAAGGCCATACCGTTGAGGTTACGGTAGAAGGCGAGGACGAGGAAGCAGCAGCGGCAGCGCTGGAGGCTTTCCTGAAAGAAAACCTGTAACTGGTTTATAAGTCCGTGTTTGCGGACTGCGTAAAAGTGTGTGCACCGTCTCCTGTATGATACAGGAGGCGAGCCAAATAAAAATCAAGTTCCGTAGCTAGGGCGGAACTACATATTAAAAAAGGGGGTACTCCTTATGAAATGGTTGCAGAAACTCGGTAAAGCGTTAATGCTTCCGGTTGCGTGTCTGCCTATCTGCGGTATTCTGATGGGCATCGGATATGCACTTGCACCTGCTGCTATGGCGGGCGAAGTAAATGGTTATGTGGCAAGCGGTCCCGCATATGTGGTTGGTTTCTTCCTTATCAAAGCGGGCGGCGCTCTGATCGATAATATCGCGATTCTGTTCGCTATCGGTGTCGGTGTCGGCATGGCAGATGATAACGATGGTACAGGCGGCCTTGCAGCGCTGGCTTCCTGGCTGATGATAACATCTCTGCTCTCCACAGGCGTTGTAACGACTATGATGCCTTCTATCGCTGAGAATGCAGAAGCAAGCCTTGCATTCAGCAAGATTCAGAACCCTTTCATCGGTATTCTGGCAGGTGTTATCGGTTCTACATGCTACAACAAGTTTAAGGGAACGAAGCTGCCTGACTGGCTGTCCTTCTTCTCCGGCAAGCGTAGCGTTACTATCATCGCAGGCGTTGTGTCCATCATCGTTGCAGCTATCCTGCTGTTCGTATGGCCTCTGGTATTCGGCGGCTTAGTAGCTCTGGGCGAAGGCATCGTAGGTCTGGGCGCTGTCGGCGCAGGTATCTATGCATTCCTGAACCGTCTGCTGATCCCGGTTGGCCTGCATCACGCGCTGAACAACGTATTCTGGTTTGATACCATCGGTCTGGGCGACCTGTCTAACTTCTGGGCAGGCAAGACATCCGCAGATGTATCTTGGGATTTGGGTATGTACATGTCCGGCTTCTTCCCTTGTATGATGTTTGGTGTTCCCGGTGCGGCTCTGGCTATGATCCAGACAGCAAAGACCAACAAGAGAAAAGTTGCGATCGGTCTGGTTGGTTCCGCAGCCATCTGTGCGTTTGTCTGCGGCGTTACCGAGCCCTTCGAGTTCTCTTTCATGTTCCTTGCTCCTGCACTGTACGTAATCTACGCTGCACTGTACGGCATCTTCACAGTTATCACCGTTATGCTTGGCTTCCGTGCGGGCTTCTCTTTCTCCGCCGGCGCAACAGACCTGCTGTTCTCTGCATCTCTGCCTGCAGCTGCTAAGACATGGCTGATTCTGCCTCTGGGCCTTGCAGCATTCGTAGTATTCTATCTGGTATTCAGATTTGCGATCGTGAAGTTCGACCTTAAGACTCCCGGCCGTGAAGATGACGATGTAGAAGCTGAGAAGAGCGTTACCCTTTCCAACAACGACTTTACAGAAGTTGCAAAGATCGTTCTGGAAGGTATCGGCGGCAAAGAAAACGTTGCAAGCCTTGACAACTGCATCACAAGACTTCGTTTTGAAATCAAGGACTACACCAAGGTTGATGAGAAGAAGATTAAATCCGCTGGCGTTGCGGGCGTTATCCGTCCGAATAAGACTGCGGTACAGGTCATCGTTGGTACCAAGGTTCAGTTCGTTGCTGACGAAATGAAGAAGATGCTGTAAGGTATTTTTCAAAAGATAAACTGAATATTGTGTGTGCTCGAAGAGGGCACTGATCCCTAGCGCATCGGGAGTCTTCCAGAAGAAGACTCCCGATTTTTTTACTGCTACAACTTCTGTCAGCGCCCGGGGCTGCTGAAGTTGTTTGGCCTGATTTTTGCAAAAGGTATTGAGAAAAGTTTCAGAATGAGCTAAAATAGAGTACAGGACTGGCGGAAGCTCCGCCATTAAAAAGCTGCGTATGCGGCGGAAAGAGGATAAGATGAGAATTATCAGAACAAAAGACTATAATGACATGAGCAGAAAAGCGGCTAACTACATCGGCTCGCTGATCATCAACAAACCCGATTGCGTGCTGGGTCTTGCAACAGGCTCCACTCCTATCGGAACATACAAAAATCTGGTTGCAGGCTATGAGAACGGCGATTATGATTTCTCCAGCGTAAGAAGCGTAAACTTAGACGAGTACAAGGGGCTTCCGAAGGAGAATGAGCAGAGCTACTATTATTTCATGCATGACAATCTTTTCTCGCATGTAAATATCGACCCTGCAAACACCCATCTGCCGGACGGTACAGAGCCTGACAGCGAGAAGGCGTGCGCAGAGTACAATGAAGTCATCGCTTCCATGGGCGGCGTTGACCTGCAGCTTTTAGGCCTTGGCCATGACGGACATATCGGCTTTAACGAGCCTAACGATGAGTTTGACAAAGAGACACACTGCGTTGACCTGACAGAGATGACTATCGAAGCCAACAAGCGTTTCTTCAACTCCATCGACGAAGTTCCCCGTCAGGCATATACGATGGGCGTAGGCACTATCATGCGTGCAAAATGCGTGCTGATGGTCGTAAGCGGCAAAGATAAGGCTCAGATATTAAAGGATGCGTTCTTCGGACCGGTTACCCCTCAGGTTCCTGCTTCTATCCTGCAGTTCCATCCGAACTTCGTTCTTATCGCAGATGAGGATGCTTTGTCTTTAATCTGAAGCTGATTTAAAGTAGAAGAGAATGATAAAGTGCTGCGGTGCGGTTCGTGCCGCAGCATTTTTTAAAGGAGGATATCATGGTTATTCAGAGTAAAAGAGTGTGGATCGCCGGACAGTTTATTCCGGCACAGGTGGAAGTGGAAGAAGGAAAGATAAGCAATATTTATCCTTACGGGACGAAAGCGGCAGATGAAGATTTCGGGGAGAAGAGAATTGTGCCCGGATTTATCGATGTACACACCCATGGCGCTTACGGATTCGATACGAATGACGCTGAAGAGGAAGGGTTAAGGGATTGGATGAAGCGGATACCGGAAGAGGGTGTGACTGCGATACTGCCGACGACGGTGACCCAGATGCCGGATGTCCTGACAAAGGCTGTTGCTAATGTGGCAAAGGTCGTAGAAGAGGGATACGAAGGTGCAGAAATCCTCGGAATCCATTTTGAAGGGCCGTATCTCGATATGGAATATAAAGGGGCGCAGCCTCCGGAAGCGATAGCAGTTCCGACTGTCGAGCAGTTTAAGATGTATCAGGAAGCGGCGCACGGGCTTATCAAATATATCACGATGGCGCCGGAGCATGACCCTGATTTTGCGCTTACCCATTACTGCAGCCAGACAGGCGTGGTGGTCAGCATGGGGCATTCCAGCGCGACCTACGAGCAGGCGCTGATGGGCATCGCCAACGGCGCGATGAGCATGACCCATGTTTATAACGGTATGACGCCATATCATCACAGAAAGCCCGGTCTGGTCGGCACGGCGATGCGCGTGCGCGACATTTACGGGGAGGTTATTTGTGACGGCTGTCATTCCCATCTGGCTGCGCTGAACAATTTCTTTACGGCAAAGGGCAGGGATTATTCTGTTATGATAAGCGATTCCCTTCGTGCAAAGCATTGCCCTCCGGGCGGCAACTATGAGCTGGGCGGACATCCTATCGAAATCGGCGAGGATGGTCTGGCGCGTTTAAAGGGAACAGATACTATCGCAGGAAGCACGCTGAATATGAATAAGGGCTTAAAGATACTTGTGGAGGATGCGATGGTACCGTTTGATACCGCGCTTAATTCCTGCACGATCAATCCGGCGCGTGTTCTGCGGGTGGATGACCGGAAAGGCAGACTTGTAGCCGGTTATGATGCGGACATGGTCGTTCTGGAAGACGATTACAGCGTAGCGCAGACTTATTGCAGAGGAACTGCGATGTTATAAATAGCAGAAGGAAAGGAGGATTCCCATGGTTGAACTGACGTGTAAGCAGACGGAAAAGCTGATCCCGAAATTTATCAAGGATGAAATGGATGAACGCACAAAAAAACAGTTTCTGGAGCATGTGGAATCCTGTCCATCCTGTCTGGAGGAGCTGAGCATCCAGTTTCTCGTGATAGCCGGGATGCAGAGGCTGGAAAACGGAGATACTTTTGATTTAAACAGGGAACTTCGGATGAAGATAGATACGGAGAAACGGCATCTTCATGTGCTGGATTCCCTGCAGCATGGGCTGTACGCCACGGAAGCGCTGGCGATACTTGCGACAGTGATGATATTGGCGATATTTGTGCTGTAAATATTTTTGACGGTGGTATTTTGAATGAGTGAAAAACTGGTTTTGATCGACGGACACAGCATATTGAACCGCGCTTTTTATGGAGTGCCGGACCTTTCAAATGCACAGGGGCTGCATACCAATGCGGTATACGGCTTTTTAAATATCCTGTTCAAGCTGCTGGACGAAGAGAAGCCGGATTATCTGACGGTGGCGTTTGATGTGAAGGCTCCGACTTTCCGGCATGAGATTTTTAAGGAATATAAAGGTACAAGAAAGCCTATGCCTCAGGAGCTGCGCGAGCAGGTACCGGTGCTGAAGGATGTGCTGCATGCCATGGGCATCAAAACGATGGAGCAGGCGGGTCTGGAGGCGGACGATATACTGGGGACGCTGGCAAAGAGAGCGGAAAAAAAGGGGATGGACGTTTCCCTTGTCTCCGGGGACAGAGACCTTTTGCAGATAGCCACGGATAAGATAAAGATACGCATTCCCAAAACAAAAGGAACGCGTACTGAGGTGGAGGATTATTATGCTTCTGACGTACAGGAAAAGTATGGAGTGACCCCTGTCGGCTTTATCGAGCTGAAGGCGCTGATGGGAGATACTGCGGACAATATCCCGGGAGTTCCGAAGGTCGGAGAAAAGACTGCAACAGAGCTTTTGAAGCAGTTTTCCACCCTGGATAACCTGTACGAGCATGTGGATGAGGTGACGAAGAAGGCGGTAAGGGAATCGCTGATAGCCAATAAAGATCTTGCCTATCTGAGTCTGACGTTGGCAACGATAGACATAAACAGTCCGGTGGAGCTTGACTGGGAAGAAGCCCGGATAAAGGAGCTTTTTACTCCTGAGGCTTACGATCTGTTTGCCCGGCTGGAATTTAAAAATATGCTGGGACGGTTCGAGCATACGGCGGCGGGCGGGAACGGCCTGACGGAAAAGATAAGGATGACATCGGAGTTCGGAGAAGCACAGTCGGTGTTTGACCATGCGGGTCAAGCTGAAAGGTGCGGATTTTTTATTTTGACGGATAGGGATGAAAAAGAGCTGTGCGCGCTGGCGCTTTGCTTTGGTGAGGAAGAGATATCCGTGCTCCGGGCAGAAGGATTCGTGACAGCTCAGTGGCTGTGCGGACAGCTTTCCGGGCTTTATAAAAAGGGCGTAAGGCTGTCCACCTTTCATATGAAAAAAGCGTATGGAGCGCTTCTTTCCGGCGGGGAGCGGGAATTGACGGCAGAAGCGGGAACGGCTTCGGACAGCGTCCGGTGCGGGACGGAGACGCTTTTTGATGTACTGATCGCAGCATACCTTTTAAACCCTTTGAAAAATGATTACGAGCCGGAAGACGTGGCAAATGAATATCTGGGGGTTTCTTTGCAGAGCCGGAAGCAGATGTTCGATAAAATGAGACTGACTGATGCAGTCACGCAAAATCCGGAGGCCTTTGCGGAGTATGCGGGCAGTATCGCTTACGTTTGCTTTGCGGCGCAGGAAAAGCTGGAGGAAAGGCTTTTGTCAGAAGGGATGAAAGACCTTTTTGAAGAGATAGAGATGCCGCTTTCCCGCGTCCTTTACGAGATGGAAAAAGAAGGGATAGCGGTGCGTCGGGACGAGCTGCAAAGCTACGGCGACGCGTTGACCGGAAGGATAAGGGAGCTCGAGCAGTCCATCCATGAAAAAGCAGGATGTGAATTTAACATCAATTCTCCGAAGCAGCTCGGGGAAGTGCTCTTTGAAAAGATGGGCTTAAAAGGCGGAAAGAAAACGAAGACCGGATATTCAACAGCGGCGGATATTCTTGAAAAGCTTGCGCCGGATCATCCTATCGTGGAAGAGATACTGGAATACCGGGGGCTTACAAAGCTGAAATCGACCTATGCGGACGGGCTTGCAGATTACATCGGAGAGGACGGCAGAATCCATACGTCGTTCAATCAGACGATAACGGCGACGGGACGGATATCTTCGACGGAGCCGAATCTGCAGAACATCCCGATGCGCACGGAGCTGGGACGGCTCATCCGTAAGGTGTTCGTGCCGAAGGATGGATATGTGTTCACAGATGCGGACTATTCGCAGATAGAGCTTCGCGTGCTGGCGCATATTTCCGGGGATGAACAGCTTATCGAAGCGTACAGAAGCGATGCCGATATCCACAGGATAACGGCTTCCAAGGTGTTCCATACGCCCTTTGAAGAGGTGACTGATTTACAGAGGAGAAATGCGAAGGCGGTGAATTTCGGCATCGTGTACGGGATAAGCTCCTTTGGGCTGAGCCAGGACCTGAGCATTACCCGAAAAGAGGCGTCGGAATATATCGAGCAGTATTTCGCGACCTATCCGAAGGTAAAGGAGTTTCTGGACGGACAGGTGGAAAAGGCGAAGGAAACAGGATATGTGACGACGATATATGGAAGGAAGAGACCGATACCCGAGCTGAAATCCAGCAATTTCATGCAGCGTTCCTTTGGGGAACGGGTCGCAATGAACTCTCCGATTCAGGGGACGGCGGCGGATATCATGAAGATAGCGATGATACATGTGTGGGAAGAGTTGAGAGAAAAAAATCTTTCATCCCGCCTGATACTGCAGATACACGACGAACTGCTCATCGAGACGAGGCGGGAAGAGGCGGAGGAGGTCGCACGGCTTCTGGAAGAAGAGATGAAGAAGGCTGCGAAGCTGGAGGTATCTCTGGAGGCAGATGTCCACACAGGAGAAAACTGGTACGACGCGAAGTAGGAGAACAGTGTGAAGACCATAGGGATTACAGGCGGGATAGGGGCTGGGAAGTCCCGCATCCTGTCTTACATACAGCAAAACTGCAACTGCCGCATCCTTTTGTCGGATGAGGCGGCACATGAGATACAAGAGCCCGGGATGGAATGTTACGACAGGCTGACGGCGCTTCTTGGAAAAGAGATTTTGGAAAAAGACGGCAGGATAGACCGGAAAAAAATGGCTGCGGCGATATTTTCCGACGCAGAGCTTTTGAAAAAGGTAAACGCCATCATCCATCCGGCAGTCAAGACGTATATTCTGGATGAGATGGAAAAGGAAAGGAAAGCTGGAGAAAAGGACGTCTTTTTTCTGGAGGCTGCTCTGCTGATAGAGGAAGGTTATGACAAGCTTCTGGATGAGCTCTGGTATATTTATGCGGACGAGGATACCCGCAGAAAGCGTTTAATGGAAGACAGAGGCTATCCGCCGGAGAAGGTCGAACGGATATTTAAAAGCCAGCTTTCGGAAGAAGAGTTTTTGGCGCACTGTAAAGTTGTCATTGACAACAGCCGCGACTTAGGGGATACTTACAGGCAGATAGACGAGAGATTAAAGGAAGCGGGACTGATAAAATGAGACTATGCAGCATTGCCAGCGGCAGCAGCGGAAACTGCATTTATGCGGGGACGGAGACGACTCATGTCCTTGTGGATGCGGGCATCAGCGGGAAAAGGGTAGAGAACGGGTTAAATGATATCGGGCTGTCATGCCGTGACCTCGACGGGATTTTTATCACACATGAGCACAATGACCATGTCGCCGGCCTCGGCGTTTTGAGCCGGCGTTACGGTATTCCGATATATGCAACGGCCAAAACTGCGGATGCCATACGGGGCTGTAAAAGCCTCGGAGCTATCCCGGATGAGCTTTTCTGTGAAGTGCGTGCGGACGAGCCGTTTCGGATAAAGGATTTGTCGGTAAATCCGATGAGGATATCCCATGATGCCGCCGACCCCGTCGGCTATCGCTTTTTTTATGGAAACAGCAGGGCGGCAGTATGTACGGATCTGGGAACCTATAACGATTATACGGTGGAATGCTTAAAGGGGATGGACGTGCTCTTGCTGGAGGCGAACCATGACGTCAACATGCTTCAGGTCGGCAGCTATCCCTATTATCTGAAACAGCGCATTTTGGGAAACAGGGGACATCTGTCCAATGAAAATTCGGGGCGGCTGTTGAGCCGCGTCCTGCATGACGGTCTGAAAAAAGTTGTTCTGGGGCATTTGAGCCATGAGAACAATCTGCCGGAGCTGGCTTACGAGACGGTGCGGATGGAGATAGACCTTGCGGACAACCCGTATCGTGCGGGGGATTTCCCGATTCAGGTCGCAAAAAGAAGCGAGGTTTCGGAAGTCATTACATTTTAAGCAACGAAAGCAGCCGGATTATGCGGTAGAATGAGAGGAGTATGGAATGAAAAAAAGAAGTATCATAACAGTCGTAGGTAAGGACACAGTGGGGATAATCGCAAAGGTCTGCACCTATCTGGCAGATAATAATATCAATATCCTGGATATTTCCCAGACGATCGTGCAGGGATATTTCAATATGATGATGATCGTGGACATGAACGCTGTTCAGAAGGATTTCGGAGCAGTTTCAACAGAACTCGCAGAGCTGGGAGAAAGCATCGGCGTCATCATCAAATGTCAGCGCGAGGATATTTTTGCGCAGATGCACAGGATTTGAGGAGGATATATGATAAATATTTACGAAGTGACAGAAACCAACGACATGGTGGAAAAAGAAAATCTGGACGTGCGTACGATCACGATGGGAATCAGCCTGTTGGACTGTATCGACGCAGATCTGGACGCCTGTCTGGATAAAATCTATAAAAAGATAACGGAATCTGCAAAGGACCTGGTAAAGACAGGAGACGAGATAGCGCAAGAGTTCGGAGTGCCGATTGTCAACAAGCGCATTTCCGTAACGCCTATCGCGCTGGTAGGCGGCGCGGCATGCAAAACCCCGGAGGATTTTGCGAGAATAGCGGAGGTGCTGGATAAGGCGGCGCACGAGGTGGGCGTAAACTTTATCGGCGGCTATTCCGCTATGGTGAGCAAGGGGATGACTCCGGCGGATGAGCTTTTGATACGTTCTATCCCGCTGGCGCTGTCCAGGACGCAGAATGTGTGCAGCTCTGTCAACGTGGGCTCTACCCGCTGCGGCATCAATATGGATGCGGTGCGGCTGATGGGCGATATCATCAAAGAGACTGCCGAGTATACAAAAGAGGATGATTCCCTGGGCTGTGCAAAGCTGGTGGTATTCTGCAACGCGCCGGATGACAACCCGTTCATGGCGGGCGCTTTCCACGGTGTGACCGAGGCTGACCGTATCATCAATGTAGGTGTCAGCGGGCCGGGCGTTGTAAAGACCGCATTGGAAAAGGTGCGCGGGGAAAGCTTTGAGGTACTGTGCGAGACGATCAAAAAGACTGCGTTTAAGGTAACGCGTGTAGGTCAGCTGGTGGCGAAGGAGGCTTCCCGCAGGCTGGGGGTTCCTTTTGGAATAGTGGATCTTTCGCTTGCACCGACGCCTGCCATCGGAGATTCCGTGGCTGATATTTTGTGTGAAATAGGCCTGGAGTATGCCGGCGCACCGGGAACGACAGCGGCTTTGGCACTGTTAAACGACCAGGTGAAAAAAGGCGGTGTCATGGCATCTTCTTATGTGGGAGGTCTGAGCGGCGCATTTATTCCGGTCAGTGAAGATCAGGGAATGATAGATGCTGTGACGGCAGGAGCTCTGACACTGGAAAAGCTGGAAGCAATGACCTGTGTATGTTCGGTAGGTCTTGATATGATAGCAATACCGGGAGATACAAAGGCATCGACAATTTCCGGTATTATAGCAGATGAAATGGCTATCGGTATGATAAATGCAAAGACGACGGCGGTACGTCTGATTCCGGTGATCGGCAAAGGCGTAGGAGAGACGGTTGAATTCGGCGGACTGCTGGGATATGCACCCATCATGCCGGTGAATCCGTTCGGATGTGATGCGTTCGTCAACAGGGGAGGAAGGATACCTGCTCCGATACATAGCTTTAAGAACTAAAAAGGAATGCGCCTTGAGAGGCACACTCCTAAATAATAACAATCTGCCGGGTATATTCATGTACCGGCTTTGTGACAGCGGCAGCGCTTTTGGGAGCGTGTGCCGCTGTTTTTTCATAGAGCGCATTTTCCCATATGTGGGAGGCCAGAACATCCTTTTCAAACATCCGCATTGCATCGGGCGAAAGGATTCTGGATGCGTCGGCAGGTTTGGAGATGAGAGGGATGGCGCTGTTTTTTTTGATGGCAGAGAGCAGGGGCGCTGCGGATCTGCGAAAGCCCAGGATACGCGCGTAAGATACATGACTGTTTTGCCGGGCGTTTTCCAGCTGCTCTGCGGTGATGGAGAGCAGGATGCGACAGAGCGCACGGCTGATACGGCTATAGGTAATCTCGCGGGTTTTTAGGGAAGTGCACAAATCCTCCCAGCCTGTAACAGGATAACGGTTCTTTTCCAGCTTATCGGCAAGCTCCCGCGTGACGTCTGCATAACGGATAAATTCTCCGGGGGCTGCGGTCAGCAGACGATAGCGCAGACCGGAGGAAAGGTCATCGGGGAACAGATAGTTATTTTGGGATAAAATGCTTTCCCAGAGAGGGAGCGTCTGCGGAGGGACTGCGCTGCAGAGCGTTTCTGAAAAGGAGTTAAAATCCAGCATATTCAGGGCAGCCCGGATGCCTGAGGCAGAAAAAGGAGGGGCGTTTTTTTCGGATTCCGGATGTAACTTTGAGGAAGCCGATAGGGTGTCGTGATAGCCTGCGCCTTTGCGGGGAATCGTATAGGGGCGGACAGAGCTTTTTTTCCGGAGCAGGGCAGTCGTATATTCCAGCCCGAGCAGGTTATTCGGAGAGGAAAAAAAGCCGTCGCAAAATTCGGGCAGGACTGCGTTCAGCGCCTTTTGGCGGGCGGCAGGAAAGGAGAGACCGCAGCGAAGCCCTTCCTGAAGTCTGGCAGAAAAGATTTCGGGCTCGTCATTCAAAACTGCCGCAGTCTTTAAAAAAGGTCTGATATCTCCGGCTTCGCTGCCAAAGCACAGGCTGTCGATGACTCCAAGATCATTCAGGAGGGAAATGCTTCCGGCGGCAAAGTCCCCGGCACTTCCGGCGGCGAATAAAACGGGCAGCTCCAAAACGATATCGGCGCCGCATAAGAGAGCCATGCGGGCGCGCGTATATTTGTCCAGAAGGGCGGGCGCACCGCGTTGGACGAAGCTGCCGCTCATGACGGCTACGACATAATCTGCGCCTGTCAGCAGACGGGTCTGCTCGATATGGTAGGCATGGCCTTTATGGAGAGGATTATATTCTACAATGATTCCTGTGGCTTTCATATGGGCAGCGGCTCCTGTCTGTTACAATTTTATAAAATGTTTTCCGGTTACCTGCTCTATGAAGGTGCGGAAATCTTCCGGCGAACCGTCGGAAAAATGTTTTTTGTCATATACCTGAGCGTGACTGACGCTGAAAATGAATACAAAGTAATCCGCTGTCTCTGCTAGTGTGATTACCCTGTCATATCCAAAGGTACTGATGCCGGCGGCGGTGGAAGAGATAAATTCGCTGTTTCTAAAGACAGTTTTAGACTTTTCCGTGCCGGGCAGCAGTCGTTTGAGGGCAAGATGTCCGTTGATCTGGTCTTCCCACACTAAAACAACGGTGAGGACAAGGGCAAGGGTGAGAGTAATGAAAGAACGTCTGTTCAGAATAAAATAAAAACCTGTTTCGGGTGACCAGAATGCGAGGAACAGGGCGAATGCGGCAAGTATCCAGCCGAGTATATGGGAACAGAGGTTTTTCTTTTTACGTATCGTTTTACGTAATGCTTTTGCCATGGCGGTCATGGCTTTTTGGTCATATTGTGTTTCACAGGAAATATTCATGATAGTGTTTCCTCCCTTTTAGGTACATTTATTTCATTTTAACAAATTTTATGGGGATAGTCAAAAACATCGCATTTTTCTGCTTTACGGGGCGTGTGCAGGAAGGTATACTGATAGTAATGAAAGCGGCAGGCTTGGAAATGAGTTGGAGGCAGGACAGGCATGGAATGGAAATCGGATTTTAAGACGACTTTATTCGGGGGATTTGACAGACAGAGCGTATTGGAACGTATGGAGGAGATGAAGGCTGAATATGAAGCGGAGCAGCAGTTGGCAGGGCGGCTGATGGGTGAAGTGAAAGCGCAGCTGGAGGAAGAAAATCTGATGCGTCAGAAGCTGAGCGAGCAGTTGGAGGCAGAACAGGAGAAAGCGGCGGCGGCAAAGGCAGAAATCATGCAGCTGGGTGAGGAGCTGGCGGCAAAGCGGCAGGAGGCGGAGCAGAGCGAGCTGGAGATACTGCAGTCCCATGAGGAGCTGACGCGTCTGCGGGCTGAGCTGGAAGAAAGCAGGCAGGAAGCGGAACGTCTGCGGACAGAGGCCGAAGAGGGCAGGCAGGAAACAGAACGTCTGAGGACAGAGGCAGAAGGGAACAGACAAGAAACAGAACGCCTGCGGGCAGAGGCAGAAGAGGGCAGACAGGAAATAGAACGCCTGCGGGTCGAGGCAGAAGAGAGCAGACAGGAGGCGGAACATCTGCAGGGAGAGTCAGAGGCGCTCCAGACGGATATGGAGAGGATGAAGGCAGAGCTGGAACGGCAGAAAACAGGAGCAGGGAAGCTCTATGATGAGCTGCAGAATGCTTTTTCCGAGCTTTCCCGGCAGGAAGAAGCGGCGGAAAGCATGAGGAGGCAGCTTGAAGAAAAAACGGCGTTGGAGGCAAGGCTCAGAGAGCAGAAGGAAGAGGCGGAAAGACGCTGCGGACAGCAGCATTCGATCATGAGACAGTACCAGCGGGAATTGAAACTCCTTCGGCAGCAGATGATAGTCCTGAAGCAGGAAAATGCGCAGCTTCGGGCAAAGGGCGCTGCAGGCAGGGAAACGGCGTCTGCGCTTCGGGCAGGGCTGGAGAGTGTGATGCGTCATGTGACGCCTGTCATGGACGTGAAGCGGCGGAGTACAGGAGAGCCGGAAGGCAGGGATATAAAAAATACTGTCCCTGTCGGACGAAAAAAAGCGCCGGACGGTATGGCTGCGGCGAGAGAAGAGATAGAGCCTGTTTTTACGGAAGAGCCTGACGGCGGAGCGCAGCATTACCGGAAGCATGTAAACGAGGTAAAACAGACGATAGCGGATGCGCAGCAGCGTATCGCGCGGATGCTGGAAGAGCTGCAGGCCGATGTAGACCCTTTTGAAGCATAAAGAATAAAAATTCCCTTCCCGGGCATAATGACAGAAAAAGGCGCGATGTGCATTTGGAATGTCGGAAATCAAAAAGGCGGGAAGGGAGTTTTTTTATGGGAAAAATGAGCGGCAGTCTGGCTGACGACATGGAGTATCTGAACGGGCAGCTCGGCGTCGGCACAAACTTTGATGTGCTTTACCGGGTCGTACAGATTGGCGGGAGAAATGCCTGTATTTACATGATAGACGGATTTTGTAAGGATGAGGTGATGCAGAAGCTTTTGCAGCATTTTATCGGGATAACGGAGGATAAGATGCCATCAGACGCCCATGAGATGAGCAAACAGCTCGTGCCTTACGGGGAAGTGGACCTAGAAAATAAGTGGGAAAAGATAGAGTATTCGGTCATGTCCGGAGTGGTAGCGATGTTCATCGACGGATACGACAGATGTATTTTGATAGATGCACGCACATACCCGGCGCGGGGAGTGTCGGAGCCGGAAAAGGATAAGGTGCTTCGTGGATCGAAGGACGGATTTGTGGAAACTATCGTCTTCAATACGGCGCTTATCCGCAGAAGGATAAGAAGCCCGCAGCTTCGGATGGAAATGCTGAAGGCGGGGACGAACTCCCAGACGGACATTGTGCTCTGCTATATGGATGACCGGGTGGACCGGAATTTTCTGGAAAAAATAAGAAATCGCATCAACAGCCTTCAGGTGGACGCGCTGACGCTCAATCAGGAGAGCCTTGCGGAATGTCTGTATAAACGGCGCTGGTATAATCCGTTTCCGAAATTCAAGTATTCGGAGCGGCCGGACACTGCTGCTGCACAGGTACTGGAAGGAAATATCATTATTCTGGTGGATAATTCGCCGTCGGTGATGATAACGCCGACTACATTTTTCGATGTGATAGAAGAGGCGGATGATTATTATTTTCCGCCGATAACAGGGACGTATCTGCGGCTGTCCAGAATGGTCATTGCCATCGTGACGTATTTTCTGACGCCGACATTTTTGCTGCTGATGGAATATCCGGAATGGATACCGAAGGGCTTTGAGTTCATTGCGGTGCGGGATACGATCCATATCCCTATCATCTGGCAGCTTCTGATACTGGAGCTGGCGATAGACGGGTTAAAGCTTGCGGCGGTCAATACGCCGAATATGCTGAGTACGCCGCTGTCTGTCATGGCAGCGCTGGTACTTGGGGAATTCAGTGTAAAGAGCGGATGGTTCAATTCAGAAGTGATGCTGTATATGGCGTTCGTGGCGGTTGCGAACTATACGCAGAACAGTTATGAGCTTGGGTATGCGCTGAAATTTATGAGAGTTATAAATCTGATCCTGACAGCGATATTCGGAATCTGGGGATATATCGCGGGTATCGCGATACTGCTCATATCTATTGCAACGAATAGGACAGTGAGCGACCAGAGCTATCTGTATCCGCTGATTCCTTTTAACGGAAAGCAGCTCCTTCATCAGATTTTCAGGACGCGGCTGCCGGAGGCGAAAAAATAGAAATAAAAAACTCCGCGCTGTCCAGCCAATTTGCGGCTGAAACAGCGCGGAGCGCATTTTGCCCATCGGAGGAATTATTCTTCTTCGCCGTCTAATTCAACAAGCTCGTCGAATTCGCAGCTGTCAAGATACTCGTCGAAAGCTTCTGCAACCTTCTCATATTCTTCATCGTCTTCGATGTAATCAAGCTGGGGCTCCTCATTAGGGTCGTTGGGGTTCTCGGAATAATGGTAGAACCATACTTCTCCGTCATCGTTCTGTCCCTGCTCGTCTAACGGCATGAGAACGATATAATCGCTGCCCTCTACTTCCAGAATAGTGATGATGGCGCAGGTAACGTTGGTACCGTCATCCAGCTCCAGCTCTACAGTCATTTCCTCGTCCATTTCTTCAAACTGATTTTTACCCATGAAAATATCCTTTCTCTGATGCGCGGCAAAAAAGTCCGCGATGATAGTAAGATGCCGCTGCAAAAGAAACGGCAAAACTGTCTGTTCATGCATATCATACAGTAAGTTACGGTGGCATGCAATACTTATTTGTGGTATACTTGGAAAAAAGGCGACAATCCGGCCGTTATGTTGGCTGGACTGCTATGAATCGACCGATTCGGGATAAGGACGGAGAGTATGGGAGACGAGATTAAGGTTTTGAACGGAAGACCCTATCCGATGGGACTTTCAGTGACAGGAGCAAGGGAGATAAATCTGGCGGCGGTTCTTCCTGCAAAGCATACAAAGTATGCAGAAGAATGCGGCGTGATATTGTACCCGAAAAAGGGAGGAAGCCGGAGACATTTTCCATTCAGGAAAGAGAACCGAATCGGAAATATTTGTTGTATGAGACTGTCAGGGATAAGCGCAGAGGATTATGATTACAATTTCTACATGGGAGACGAGATAGTGGCAGATCCCTATGCACATCAGATACATGGAAATGAGCATTGGGGCAAAAAGGTATCTCCGGCACTGCGCAGCTCATACAGTACTCAGGTTTTTGACTGGGGAGAGGATGCACATCCGATGACGCCCCTAAACGACAGCATTGTGTATCAGCTTCATGTGAGAGGCTTTACAAAACATTCTTCTTCAGGGGTGGAACACAGAGGGACGTTTCTGGGTATCACGGAGAAAATTGAGTACCTGAAGTCGCTGGGAGTAACGGCAGTGGAGATTTTACCGGCGTATGAGTTTTTGGAGCTGGAGCAGCGCCCGACAGGAAAGGGGACGATGGCAGAGGCGGTGCAGAGATGTACCGATGACCCTGAACAGAACAGGGCGAGATTAAATTACTGGGGATTTAAGAAAGGCTATTATTTTGCGCCTAAGGCATCTTATAGCAGCGGCGATCCGCAGACGGAATTTAAGACGCTGGTCAAGCGGCTTCACGAAAACGGGCTGGAATTGATCATGCAGTTTTATTTTCCGAAGGAGGTCAAAAAAGGCTTCATTCTGGAGGTACTCAAATATTGGGTATATGAATATCATGTGGACGGCATCCATCTGATGGGAGAGCAGATGCCGACCCAGCTGCTTGCGACAGATCCGCTGCTTGCGAATACGAAACTGTTTTATTATGAGTTTCCGTGCGCTGATATATATGAGTCGAAGGAGGCGCCTGATTACAAAAATCTGGCATGCTGCAGAGACGGATTTCAATATGATATGCGGCGTTTTTTGAAAGGAGATGAGGATGCCCTTCAGCAGGCGTTGTATCAGCTTCGGAACAATCCGCTCCAGATGGGAGAAATAAATTATATCACCAGTTACGAGGGATTTTCGCTGGCAGACCTGGTGTCCTATGACCGTAAGCACAACGAGGATAACGGGGAGGGCAATCAGGACGGCAATCCGTATAATGCGAGCTGGAACTGTGGGGTTGAGGGACCGACACGCAAGCGCAGTATTCTTTCCCTGCGTAAAAAGCAGATGCGTAATGCCATGCTTCTTTTGCTGACGGCTCAGGCAACGCCAATGCTGACTGCGGGAGACGAATTCGGGCAGAGCCGCGAGGGGAATAATAATGCCTATTGTCAGGATAATGCCATAAGCTGGCTGGATTGGCGGCTTACAGAGAAAAACGGGGAGTTTCTGGATTTTGTGCGCGCTGTGCTGAAGCTGCGCAGAGAGCACCCGGTGCTGCATCAGGCACAGGAACTGACGATGCTGGATTATGCAGCATGCGGTTGTCCGGACCTTTCCTACCATGGAAAAGAGGCGTGGCGTCTTCTGACAGACCGTTTAAGCAGGGAGGCGGGCGTGCTCTACTGCGGGCACTATGCGAAGAAAAAACGGGATGAGGATGACAGTTATTTTTATATTGCTTACAACATGCACTGGGAGGAGCAGAAGCTGGCATTGCCGGATCTGCCCGGCGGCATGCACTGGGAAAAGGTAATGGATACTCAGGATGGGACGACTGTTTCTGACGGTGAAAAAAGAGAGCGGTATGTAACGATAGCAGGCAGGTCTGTCCAGGTCCTGCAGAGCTTTGGAAAACCGGATGGGAAAGGAAAGAAAATTGAAGGCGCTACAGCATTTTAAGACGATCACTTACCATAAATATCTTGTGATGAAAGGCTGCTTTGCAGTAGGGCTGTACCGTCAGGGAATTTGCCATGATCTTTCCAAATATTCGTGGACAGAGTTCAGGGTCGGTGCGAAATATTATCAGGGTGACAGGAGCCCGAACAATGCGGAGCGGGAGGCTATCGGTTATTCTTCCGCATGGCTGCACCATAAGGGGCGCAACAAGCATCATTATGAATATTGGATAGATTACAGCACAAGAAGCCTTGAGGGCGGGATGCAGCCGGTTCCGATGCCCAGAAAATATGTAGTGGAGATGCTGATGGACAGGATAGCTGCATCCAAAACTTATCGGGGCAGCGCTTATACGGACAAAGATCCGCTGGATTATTACAGAGGGGCCAAGGAACCTCCGCTGATACATCCGAAGACGAAGGCGCAGCTGGAAAAACTTTTGACGATGCTGGCGGAAGAAGGAGAGGAAAAGACCTTTGCCTATGTGCGCAGCGTGGTCTTGAATAAGGGACGCCGAAGGTCAGGCACAAAGAAAGGAAAGAGCGCATAAGATACCGTATATCCTATTATAAACAGGTGAATCTTATGAATCTCTGGTATTTGCTGCTGCTCGTATGCTGCTGCGGGCATGGCGGGAGAACGTGTTGTACAGGGCACAACAGCTGTATCATGCCTCGCAGGGACGGCTGCACGGAAAGACGGGAAGGCGGGAGAGAGAAATACTGCCGGAAGATGTACGACGAGATGGAGGATTGCGGATGCCGGGAAAAACGGCATGAAGAAGATGGCTGCAGCTGCATGATGCCGCGCGGAGAGGGCGGACGGATGTGCCGGGAGCAAAGATATGACTGCGGGACGCAGGAGAAGCCGTGTATGGATAATGTTCCCGAGATGAATATGCCGTCACATTATCCGGTATATCCGGAAAAATGCGCCTGCAGAGAATAAAATAAAAGGTAGAAAGGTGCCGGAGGGAGACTTCCGGCATTTTTTCTTTTAATAAGGAAACTTTCCGATTGACAATTGTTCTCATAACGGGTATAGTCAGAAGAGTTTTGAATGATGAGGCAGAAAGAATAGGAGATTACATGGGAGAATTATTAGTCAGGTATGATGAATCAGGAATCGACGAAAGGATTTTGCGCGCAGTGGAGGAGATGGGCTTTGTCCACATGACGCCGATTCAGGAAAAGGCGATACCTGTATTTTTGGAAGGAAAAGATGTGATAGGACAGGCGCAGACGGGAACCGGAAAGACGGCTGCTTTTGGCATCCCGATGCTGCAGAAGATAGATGAAGAGGACAGAGGGCTTCAGGGCATGATCCTTTGCCCTACGAGAGAGCTTGCGATGCAGGCGGCGCAGCAGCTTCGCCAGTTTGCAAAATATATGCACAATATCCGGGTCCTTCCGGTTTACGGCGGTCAGGATATCGGAAGACAGATAAAGGCGTTAAAGGGCGGCGTACAGATAATCGTCGGAACGCCGGGACGAGTGATGGACCATATGCGCCGTCATACGATCAGGCTGGACGGCCTGAAAATGGTTGTATTGGATGAGGCGGATGAGATGCTCAACATGGGATTCCGTGAGGATATGGAGACTATCTTAAAAGAGATTCCCGGAGAGCACCAGACGGCTCTGTTCTCGGCAACGATGCCGGAGCCGATCCTCCGTATCACCGACCAGTTCCAGAAGGATGCGGTGATGGTGAAAATGGTAAAAAAAGAGCTGACAGTGGACCGTATCGCTCAGTACCTTTATTATATTCACAGAGGTGATAAGGAAGCGGCAGCAGCGCGTCTGATAGAGTATTACGACCTGAAGAGAGGACTTATTTTCTGTAATACGAAGAGCATGGTAGATGAGCTGGCGGAAAATCTGAAAAACCGGGGAATTTCGGCAGAAGGACTGCACGGCGATATGAGCCAGGCGCAGCGTGATACTGTTATGAAACGTTTCCGCAGCGGAAATCTGCAGATGCTTATTGCAACGGACGTTGCGGCAAGAGGTATCGACGTAAACGATGTGGACAGTGTGATCAACTACGATGTGCCGCAGGATATTGAATATTATGTACACAGGATAGGACGGACCGGACGCGCAGGAAAAGAGGGAATGTCCTTTACGCTGGCGGCGCGCAGAGAATCCTTCCGTATCCGTGAGATAGAGCGTACCTGTAAAACAAAGCTGGAAGAAAGAAAGTTGCCTTCCGGTCAGGACGTGTATCGTCATAAGGAAGAAAAAGCGTTGGAAAAGCTTCAGCAGGTCATGGAAGAGGTCAACACGGCAGATTGTTACCGCGCGGTGGAACGTTTTGAAAAAGAGAGCGGTATTTCCGCTCTGGAGCTGGCGGCAGCCTTTTTATACCAGCAGATCGGGGAAGAGCCGGGAGATATTGCGGAAGAGCCTGCGGTACGCCGGAATACAGAGAGCCGTTTTGCCGGAAACAGGCGCGGCAGCTTTGGCGGCGGTTATAATGGAAGAAGACCTTATGGTGAAAAGGGAACAGGCTTCCAGAACAGAGGCGGAAGAAGAGATCATCAGGGCGACGGCGGATACCGCAGAGGGCGTCAGAGTGAAAATAACGGCCGCAGACAGGCGCATGGAGGAGAAGGAAGATACCGCGGCACATCTTCGGGATACCGCGCGGCAGAAGGCAGAGGCGGACGGAGAAGGAACGCGGAATAAACAGGTATCAGGTCAGCGGAAAGCCTTCAAAGAGGCATTTTGCGGATAGGCGTGGCTGAGCTGATACATTTATCCGTAGCAGTTCAGCTGCGGCGGTTGACGAACCGGGCGGCGGGTGCTAAACTGAAAGGACATCAAGACCATTACAGAGGCGGAGGTATTTAGAGATGATTGGCGATCAGAAAATTCTTTTCAGTGGAATGCAGGCAACAGGAAACCTGACACTTGGAAATTATCTGGGAGCGCTGAAAAACTGGGTGAATCTGGCGGATGAATATACGACATTTTTCTCGGTAGTGGACATGCACTCCATCACGGTGCGGCAGGATCCGGCGGAACTGCGCAGACGTGCAAGGGCGCTTTTGACCTTATATATCGCGGCGGGACTTGATCCTGAGAAGAACTGTATTTATTATCAGTCCCATGTGTCCGGTCATGCAGAGCTGGCATGGATATTGAATTGTTTTACGTATATGGGTGAATTGAACCGGATGACGCAGTTTAAGGATAAGGCGGCAAAGCATGCGGATAATATCAATGCAGGGTTGTTCACCTATCCGGTGCTGATGGCGGCGGACATCCTTTTATATCAGGCGGACGTGGTACCTGTTGGAAAAGATCAGCTTCAGCATCTGGAGATTACAAGAGACATCGCGCAGCGTTTCAACGCTATTTATGGCGATGTATTCACAATCCCGGAACCTTACATGGGTAAAGCGGGAGCCAAGATAATGAGCCTTCAGGATCCCGCAAAGAAGATGAGCAAATCCGATGAGAATCCGAACGCGAGCATTTATCTGATGGATGATAAAGATACGATACTGCGCAAGTTTAAGCGCGCGGTGACGGATTCCGAAGCGCAGGTGCGCTATCGTGAGGAACAGCCGGGTATCCGTAATCTGATCGATATTTACGGCGTATGCACGAAGAAGACGCCGGAGGAAGTAGAGCGTGAATTTGACGGCAAGGGCTACGGAGAATTCAAAATAGCGGTCGGAGAAGCGGTGGCGGCAGAGCTCGCACCTTTGCAGGCGCGTGTTGCAGAGCTGTCCAAGGATAAGGCGTATATTGACAGCGTGATAAAAAACAACGCGGAGAAAGCGGAGTATTACGCGAATAAGACACTGAGAAAGGTTCAGAAAAAAATCGGTTTTCCGGAGCGGGTACGATAAGCTATGGAAACACTTGTTTATTATGCGGCAGGCAATGAAGAAAAGGAAAAAAGGATGGAGCACCTGGCAAAGAAGCTGGGGGCAGGATTCCGGGCAGTCTATCCGATACAGACAGGGCAGCAGGTCGGCTTTTTGGCAGGGCTTGCAGGCTATACGGAAAGAACGCTGTCCCTGTTGGAGCTGCCGCCAAGGATTGAGGAAGAAATGCTCATCCTGAACGGCTTTGCCGGGAAAAAGCTGGATGCGCTCCTGTCAGCGCTGAGGGAAGAAAAGCTTACTGTGCCGTTAAAGGCGGTAGTAACGGAGCATAATGTGAGCTGGACGCTGGTGGCGCTGTATGCAGAGATTGTGGAAGAGCGGTCGGAGATGCTGAAAAGAACCGGGATAAGGTAAGAAAAAGATAAAAGCGGGAACAAACGTCATATAGAGGTTTGCTCCCGCTTTTTTAAAGAGGAAAGGATTACCTCTCTACTTTTATTCCGTCAATGTAGACCGCATGAACCTTTGTTTCCATGGAAAGCGGGGAGCCGTCTGTGATGACAAGGTCCGCATCCTTTCCTTCTTCCAGTGTACCGACTCTGTCATCTACGCCCAAATGACGCGCAGGATTTAGGGTAATGGCAAGTAAAGCATCGTTTTCAGAAAGTCCGGCTTTATGCGCCAGTCCTGCGCACAGAGGAAGGTAGTGCAGGGGAGTGACAGGGGCATCCGTAATGATGGAGACGCGGCATCCGGCCTTTGTGAGCACATCGGGGGTCGTCCAGCTTTTGTTCTGAAGCTCAAATTTGCTGGCATGACCAAAAGAAGGGCCGACGGCAAGGGGAACCTTTTCCTGCGCTAAAATATCGGCTACAAGATGCCCTTCGGTCACATGCTCGAGGGTGATGTCCAGGCCGAATTCTTTTGCGATGCGCAAGGCGGTAAAGAAGTCATTTGCCTGATGCGCATGGGCTTTTAACGGGATTTCATGATTTAAAACAGGCAGCAGCGCTTCGCATTTGTCGTCGTAGGCGGGCATCTTGGATGCATCGTCTCCGGCGGCTTCTTTTTTTGCCTGATACTGGAGCGCTTTATTGAGAACCTGACGGATGAGGGCGGCGTTTGTCATACGGCTGCTGATACCATGGTCTTTATAGCAGCGTTTGGGATTTTCACCGAAAGCGCACTTCATGGCAGCGGGAGCCTTGACGATCATATCGTCCGCGCGCCGACCGACTGTCTTGATGACCGCGAAGGAACCGCCGATGGCGTTGGAGCTTCCGGGGCCGGTGGCGATACAGGTGACGCCGGCGAGCGCCGCTTCCTTAAACGCAGGGTCGAGAGGATTGATGCCGTCGACTGCCCTTAACTGGGGAGTGACCGGGTCATTTAATTCATTGTAGTCATGTCCTTCATAGCCGATGGCGGTGCCGTCCAGACCGGTATGGCAGTGGGCTTCAACAAAGCCGGGATAGATGTGGAGTCCGGTGGCATCCATGACGTTGCAGCCGTCAGGAGTTGAAAGGTTGATGCCTATCTCCTGAATCTTTCCGGCGTCGATAAGAATGTCGGCGGAAAAAGTACGAATCCGCGCGTCGGCATTGGATGCGGTATGAAGAGTACCGTTTTTGATGCATAACATAAGAGAGTTCCTCCTTTGATATGAATGGCGGCGTTCGCCCAAGAAGGCGCACAGCCGTTATATTCAGTTTAAGCGTGAGGAGGGGGAGCGTCAAGACTGGTTTTTATTTATATGCAATTATGAAAAGAACAAAAAATCAAAGCTGTTGCTGCCAAGATATGTGATTTTATCCAGTGCAGAGGAAAGGGTTTCATTATAAAATGGAAGTCAAAAGAAGGATATCATTATTGCAGATAAGAAAAGGAGACATCCATATGAATATCACAAGAGCAGCCAGCATCCCGCTGGTATTACATGATCCCTATTTTTCCATCTGGTCCTCCACAGACCATCTTTACGATGCGGACCCCGTACACTGGTGCGGCAGACGTCAGCAGCTTCGCGGCTATGTGACGGTGGACGGTGTGGTCTACAGCTTTTTGGGCGACAGGGAATTCCATGAGGCGATAGCTCAGAAAAGCGTGGACGTAACCGCTACATCGACAGCATATGAATTTGAAAATGAGAAGCTGGTCCTGACTGTACGCTTTACCTCACCGCTTCTTCTGGATGATTTTACGCTGGTGTCGAGACCGTGCACATATATCAATTTTTCTGTTGAGAAAAAAACAGATTGTGAAGTTGCGATTGATTTTCTGGTATCTGCTGATCTGGTTTCCCAGAGAGAGGAAAAGCTGGTCGGCTGCAGTGCGCATCGTCCGACCAGGGAAGGCGCTCCGGCATTTTCCTATGCGCAGATGGGAAAGGCGGCGCAGCGTCCTTTGGGCGGCAGTGGCGATAATGTGACGATAGACTGGGGATATGTTTAA
>ENA-ORSX01000433-ORSX01000433.1-human-gut-metagenome-genome-assembly--contig:-NODE-433-length-45661-cov-4.981516_pt1 | contig 45661 bp, 39 predicted proteins | sample MGYA00241904_ERZ509172 | MGnify/ENA primary metagenome ERZ509172 (study PRJEB26280, sample SAMEA2338795) | human gut metagenome | biome: human gut; feature: human-associated habitat; material: faeces... | reverse complement strand
GCAATCCAGGATGCAATGGAAAAACAGATGAAGGCAGAGCGTGAACGCCGTGAAGCGATCCTTATTGCAGAGGGCGAAAAGAGATCTACGATCCTTGTGGCGGAAGGTAAAAAACAGTCTGCGATCCTTGACGCAGAGGCAGAGAAGCAGGCGGCTATCCTTCGCGCCGAGGCACAGAAGGAGCGTATGATCCGTGAAGCTGAAGGTCAGGCTGAGGCAGTTCTTAAAGTTCAGAATGCCAATGCAGAAGGTATCCGAATGATCCGTGAAGCAGGAGCCGATCAGGCAGTTCTTACTCTGAAAAGTCTGGAAGCGTTTACAAAGGCTGCAGACGGCAGAGCAACAAAGATCATTATTCCTTCCGAAATCCAGGGACTGGCAGGTCTTGCCACATCTCTGAAGGAATTTGTTACAGATGATAAAAAAGAGCTTCTGGAGAAAATAGTTCCGGATCAGGAATGATCTGAATTTTTTACAGGAGCAATCAGATAAAAGAGGAGAGGTTATTATGAATTTAAAGGGACGGAATTTCCTGACACTGAAGGATTTTACACCGGATGAGATCCGCTATCTTATTGATCTGGCAGCAGATCTGAAAGCAAAGAAAAAGGCCGGAGAGCTTCATGAGTATTACAAAGGAAAAAATATTGCGCTTATTTTTGAAAAAACAAGTACAAGAACCAGATGTGCTTTTGAAGTAGCTGCTCATGATCTTGGTATGGGAAGCACGTATCTGGATCCTTCAGGCTCCCAGATCGGCAAAAAAGAAAGTATTGCAGACACAGCCAGAGTTCTTGGCAGAATGTACGATGGAATTGAGTACAGAGGCTTTGGACAGGAAATTGTTGAGGAGCTTGCCGCTCATGCGGGAGTACCGGTATGGAACGGTCTGACCAATGAGTATCACCCGACACAGATGCTGGCTGATATGCTTACTATCCGCGAGCACTTTGGGGAACTGAAAGGAATCCGTCTTGTATACATGGGAGATGCCCGTTATAATATGGGAAATTCTCTTATGATCGCCTGCGCGAAGCTGGGAATGCACTTTGTTGCCTGCACCACTGAAAAATATTTCCCAAATAAGGAGCTTGTAGAGCTTTGCCGCACCTATGCTGCAGAGTCAGGCGGAAGTATTACCCTTACAGAAAATGTAGAAGAGGGAACCAGAAATGCAGATGTAATTTATACAGATGTATGGGTATCCATGGGAGAGCCTGATGAGGTATGGGAAGAGCGCATTCGTGATCTGACTCCTTATAAGGTAACAAAGGAAGTTATGAAAAATGCCGGAGAGAAGGCAATTTTCCTTCACTGTCTTCCTGCTTTTCATGATCTTAAAACAAAGATCGGAAAGGAAATGGGCGAACGCTTTAATCTGACAGACATGGAGGTAACTGACGAGGTGTTTGAATCCTCACAGTCTCTTGTATTTGACGAGGCAGAGAACCGTATGCATACGATTAAAGCTGTAATGGTTGCAACTCTGGGAGAGCCGGAGAACAGATAATGTATGATCAGGAAACAATTTTAAAAGAAATCAGGACAAAATGGGCGGGCAAAACCGTCCATTTTGCAAAAGAAACAGATTCTACCAATGAATGGGCAAAAAGACTGTCTCAGGAAGGCGCGCCTCATGGAACGCTGGCTGTGGCAGAATTTCAGAGCGCGGGCAAAGGCCGTCTGGGAAGACGCTGGCAGGCGCCGGAAGGAAGTTCTGTTATGATGTCTCTTCTTCTGAAGCCTGAGTTTGAACCCGGGTACGCCTCAATGCTGACTGTAGTGATGGGGCTGAGCGTAGCTCAGGCAATGCAGAAAACCGGAATAGAGGTTTCGATTAAGTGGCCTAATGATGTGGTAATGTCCCGAAGAAAAATCTGTGGAATTCTTACAGAAATGGGATTGAACGGGACTAAGATACGGGAAGTTGTTATTGGTGTGGGGATTAACGTGAATTTAAAAGAAATACCGTCTGAGCTTCAGGACAAAGCGACTTCTCTTTATCTGGAAACCGGAAAGACATATGACCGGATTCAGATTCTGGCTCAGGTGCTGGAATGTTTTGAAGAAAATTATGAGACGTTTATCCGGACCTGCAGCCTTTCCGGAATGGTGGAAGAATATAATAAGCTTCTGGCAAACAGGAATCAGCCTGTCCGTATTCTTGATCCGAATCAGCCCTGGGAGGGAACGGCCCTGGGAATTAATGAACAGGGAGAGCTTCTGGTAAAGGACGAACAGGGTACAATACAGACCGTCCGTGCCGGCGAGGTGTCGGTAAGAGGTTTGTACAGCTATGTGTAATGTTGTTTTCAGATGCATACAGAAGAGACATATTCTGTAAATGGTACAGGGATAAGTCATTACTGCTCACACGGTACTATTCCGTCAGGTGTTTTGGCATGTATTGCCAAAATCCCCAGACATACAGGGCAAAATGTCACCATCGAGAGTGAGTTGGAATGTATTTTGACCAGGTTACTGTGAACGCTAACGAAATAAGAGAAACATCAGGAGGAATATTCAGGAATGTATCAGGATAAAATTGTGCTCTGCGGCGCCAGCGCTTATGAGCAGAAGTATTATTTTAATCAGGATTTCAGTTCTCTGCCGGATGCGGTAAAACAGGAACTGCAGATTATGTGTGTTCTTTATACAGAGGATATCGGAGGAATTCTGACACTGGAGTTTGATGAAGAGGGAAATCTTCAGTTTAAGACAGAGGCGCTTGATGCAGATGCCATGTATGATGAAATCGGAAGCGTTTTAAAGATCAAGCAGCTTCAGAGCGAAAAAAGAGAGCTTCTGGAATCTCTGGAAATGTATTACCGCGTATTTTTCCTTGGGGAAGCGCCGGAGGATGAGAAAACAGAAGATAAATCCGAAGATTCAGAGGGAAAAGCTGTGGATTCTGTGGAAAACGGAGACTGATTTATGGATATGATGTGGAAAATCGGTCAGGTTGAAATAGAAAATCCTTTTGTGCTGGCACCCATGGCAGGGGTAACGGATCTTCCGTTTCGCAGACTTTGCAAGGAACAGGGGGCAGGTCTTCTCTGTACAGAAATGGTCAGTGCAAAAGCAATTTCTTTTCATAATAAAAATACAGCGGCTCTTATGGAGATCGACCCTTCAGAGCATCCTGTGTCTCTTCAGCTTTTTGGCAGTGAACCGGAGCTGATGGCTGAGGTGGCAAAAAGTATTGAAGATCAGCCTTTTGATATTCTGGACATTAATATGGGCTGTCCGGTTCCGAAGGTTGTAAATAATGGAGAGGGTTCTGCTCTTTTGAAAAATCCGGAACTGATCAGAAAAATCGTGACTGCTGTTTCCGGCGCGGTTAAAAAGCCTGTAACAGCAAAAATGAGAATCGGGTTTGAAGGATTTCCTGTAGATCCGGTAGAAATTGCAAAGATCATGGAAGATTCCGGTGCAGCCGCCATTGCAGTCCACGGAAGAACAAGACAGCAGTATTATTCCGGACATGCAGACTGGGATACAATACGCAGAATCAAGGAAGCAGTTTCGGTTCCGGTAATTGGAAACGGAGATGTGGATTCCCCGGAAAAAGCAGAAGCTTTGCTGAAAGAAACCGGATGCGACGCTGTGATGATCGGGCGGGCAGTTCGCGGAAATCCCTGGATTTTCAGAGAAATGAACCATTATTTTTCTACAGGGGAAAAGCTCGGGCGGCCATCCGCTGAGGAAATCCGGGAAGTGATACTGCGTCACGCACGCTGGCAGATCGAGAAAAAAGGAGAGTTTACAGGAATCCGGGAAATGAGAAAGCATGTGGCCTGGTATACGGCTGGCATGAGACACAGCGCCGGGCTCAGAAGAGAGTCAAATCTTATTTCCAGCTATCAGGAGCTGGAAGTGCTTCTGGACCGCATGACAGAACAGAATCTGGGAAATAATCTGCAATAAAAAACGCCGGATTTTTGCCTGAAACAGGGGAGAATCGGGCGCTTTTCCGCTTGACAACAGAGATATATTTGGGTATAATACTGAAATTGTGAATATCCTAGAATAAGACTGCCTTTTGGGCGGTATTACGTATCTGGGAGCTGATGTCCAATAGTCTACGGATATTGAAAGGGAGTAAGGTAATATGGAAGAAAAGAAAAACTTACTAACCTATGCAGGACTTAAAAAGTTAGAGGAAGAGCTGCATGATTTAAAGGTAGTAAAAAGAAAAGAAGTAGCTGAAAAAATCAAAGAAGCCAGAGAGCAGGGCGATCTTTCGGAAAATGCAGCGAAAGATGAACAGAGAGACATCGAAGCACGTATTGAAGAAATTGAAAAAATACTGAAGAATGCAGAAGTCGTTGTTGAGGACGAGGTGGATCTGGACCGTATCAGCGTAGGCTGTAAGGTAAAAGTCCATGACTATGACTTTGAAGAAGATATGGAATTAAAAATCGTAGGTTCCACAGAGGCAAACAGCCTGGAAGGCAAAATCTCCAATGAGTCTCCGGTAGGAAAAGCGCTGATCGGCGCTCATACAGGGGATATTGTGGAAGTTGAAATGCCTGCGGGAATCATGAAGTACAAAGTTCTGGAAATCCAGCGCAACGTGTAGCGAGGAAGGAAAGAAAGCACGAACGAAGTGAGTATTTTCTTTCACCCGAGCGTACATCGACGAAATAGGAAGTCCGCAAGGACGTTTTCCTGCGAAGCAGGGAAATTTCGGAGATGAGAGGAAGGAAGAAAAGCACGAAGGAAGCAAACGCAGAATATTTACAAAAACAAGGAGGCACGGAAGTGGCAGAGCAGAAGAAGCAGCAGGAACAGGATCTGAACCAGTTGCTGAAGGTACGCCGGGAAAAACTGGCAGATCTGCAGGCAAACGGGAAAGATCCCTTCAAAATCGTAAAATATGATGTGACACATCATAGCCAGGAAATTAAAGATCATTTTGATGAGCTTGAAAGTCAGACAGTTACAATAGCGGGCCGTATGATGTCCAAACGTGTAATGGGAAAAGCTTCTTTTGGTCATGTACAGGATCTGGAGGGAGGCATCCAGTCTTATGTGGCAAGAGACAGCCTGGGAGAAGAAGCTTATAAAGATTTCAAAAAACTTGACGTAGGTGATGTGATCGGCATCAGAGGAGAGGTTTTCCGCACAAAAACAGGCGAGATCTCTATTCATGCTGCAGAGGTTACTCTTCTGTCCAAGAGCCTCCAGATTCTTCCGGTCTGACAAACACAGATCTTCGTTATCGTCAGAGATATGTGGATCTTATCATGAATCCGGAAGTAAAGGATACATTTATCAAACGTTCCAAAATCTTAAGCGCTATCCGTACTTATCTGGCAGGCGAAGGATTTATGGAAGTGGAAACTCCTATGCTTGTTTCCAATGCAGGCGGAGCCGCTGCAAGACCTTTTGAAACACATTTCAATGCACTTGACGAGGATCTGAAGCTCCGTATTTCTCTGGAGCTTTATCTGAAACGCCTTATTGTAGGCGGACTTGAAAAAGTATATGAGATCGGACGTGTATTCCGTAATGAGGGTCTTGATACCCGTCACAATCCGGAGTTTACACTGATGGAGCTTTATCAGGCATATACAGATTATCATGGCATGATGGATCTGACAGAAAATCTTTACCGTTATGTTGCCCAGGCAGTTCTGGGAACAACAAAGATTTCCTATAACGGAATTGAGATGGATCTGGGCAAGCCGTTTGAAAGAATTACCATGCTTGATGCTGTTAAAAAGTATTCAGGTGTTGATTTCAATGAGATCCATACCCTGGAAGAAGCAAGAGCAGCAGCGGACGAGCATCATGTACAGTATGAGGAGCGCCATAAGAAGGGCGATATCCTGAATCTCTTCTTTGAGGAGTTTGTAGAGGATCATCTGATCCAGCCTACCTTTGTTATGGATCATCCGGTGGAGATTTCTCCGCTTACAAAGAAAAAACCGGAAAATCCGGATTATGTAGAGCGTTTTGAGTTCTTTATGAACGGATGGGAAATGGCAAATGCATATTCCGAGCTGAACGATCCTATTGACCAGCGCGAGCGTTTTAAAGCTCAGGAAGAGCTTCTGGCGCAGGGAGATGAGGAAGCAAACACAACAGATGAAGACTTTATGCATGCTCTGGAGCTTGGTATGCCTCCTACAGGTGGAATCGGCTTCGGAATCGACCGTATGTGCATGCTTCTTACTGACAGCCAGGCGATCAGAGACGTGCTGCTTTTCCCGACAATGAAGTCACAGGGTGCTGCTAAGAACGAAGCAAACAACGCTGCACAGTCAACTCCAGTAGCTGCAAAAGTAGTTGTTCCAGTAGAAGAAACAGCTGCACCAGCGAAGGTTGAGATCGATTTCTCTAATGTAGAAGTAGAACCATTATTCGAAGATATGGTTGATTTCGATACATTCAGCAAGTCAGATTTCCGTGCTGTAAAGGTAAAAGAATGTGAAGCAGTTCCAAAATCTAAGAAGCTTCTGAAGTTCGTATTAGACGACGGAAGTGGCGTAGATCGTGTGATTTTAAGCGGAATTCACGATTACTATGAGCCAGAATTCTTAGTAGGAAAGACATTACTTGCAATCACAAACCTTCCACCACGTAAGATGATGGGAATTGATTCTTGTGGTATGATCATCTCCGCTACACACCTTGTAGAAGGAAGAGAAGGACTGAACGTTCTGATCCTTGATGATCACATTCCGGCAGGAGCAAAATTGTACTAAGAGCAAGAAATTTTAAGCTATATTTTAAACAGAAAAACAGGTTACTACACCACATTTACACCAAATTTTTAAAAAGTCTAAGAGAAGGACTCTGCAAAAGAATGGTGTAAAAGAAAAATAGTAATAAAAGATACAGTTGAGTGTACCAAAAAAGTTGGTACACCCAGCTGTTTTTTTGTTTTATTGAAAATATCTCAATATCAAAAATAGAAGTAATCAGCGTTGTAGTTGGTTATTTTTTATTCTATATCACACATCAACAATTCAAAAATTTTTATATATTTCCCAAAAGACCCTGTAAAAATGCCTCTCAGCATTTCGTTATATAGAAGGATATTTAATAATATCAATCTTTGTACATTGACAATTGAATAGCTTTTGAATATGAGGATACCTGAACTGAATATGCATGCGGCGTATCTTTTCAGAGCATACAATCCTAAAAAGAAGAGGGTTAGGGAACGGAAATATTTGAAAGCGCAATAAAAGGATTTATTAATTGTGAAAGAGATAGCTTAATAAAAACTATATGTGTAGGTGATGAAGTGCAAAAAACTATATCTACACTTGATTTTTTTGATACAGAATTGAAAGGAATGATATTTATGACAAGATTAACGAAGTATGAGAAGGAAACTATTATTCTCTTTAATGAGGGAGAGGACAAGGCAAATATCTACACCCACAACGCCGGATTGAAAAAGAGGTTAGCTGCTTTTTCTAAGAAGTACCCTGACCTTTGCCGACTGGAAAAATCCAATGTTCAAGGCGGTGTTTCTTATGTGCTGGCAAAGTCCCGTCTGTCTATCCGCTTCCTGCCGCCTTACAGTGAGGAACGCAGACAGAAAGCCAGTGAATATGCGAAAAAGCATGGGCTGAACAGCCAGCAGGGATAATGTGATAATCAGGGCTGATATGCGGTTAAAATGTCAGGTGCAGACCTGATGTTTTGACCGTTGCCTATCGCCTGTGAGGAAAGTATCGGGGACTATGGATTTTGCGAAAATGTGCGTTACAAGGCTTGAACAGGAACTCTGCACACAAATTTTTTCTTCCATTCGTTAAGTTGATGAAGTATAATGAAAAATAAGATAAAGTTAATTCTTGGAGGTGTTATTCATGTTTGGTTTTAAGAAAAATGAAAAGCCAACGCTCATTATTGAAGCAAAAGATCTAATGGAAATTATCAAGTCTGATTATGATAATGATATGGTTTTTACTCTTATTGAGTTTTCCTATAATGAGAAAAAATATGTGATGGGTTCCTGTGTTTTACCTGCTAACGCAGAGGAATGTAAAGAAAATATATCTTTTATATTTCAAGACAGAGTTTTTGAAAGTTTTGAGGAATTTCAAACTGCTATTATTATAGATAATAAAAACATCTTACAATTAGAAAAACCCCTTGAAATTTTAAGAGCAGGAATTATTGATAATGAGCCTATGCTGAAAACGCCATGGGGAGATAAAAGATTAGCTAATAAAGCTGTTAATAAATAGCGTGTCGCTTTGAAAGGAGTACAAATTTATGGCATTATTGATGTTTAGAACTTTTGGAGTGATTATAGTATCATTTATAGTCTTAATTATGTATGTTTTGCATAGAAAGAAAAATGGGAAGTTTATAAAACGAAAGGCTGTCAATGAAGAAGAAAAAATAAAATATCAAAAATGGGAAAAAATAATCAATGTGATGGCAGTTGTTGGGTTATTGATTCTCGGTATATTTATAACTGTTCCTTGTTGCTTGGATATACCTTATTTACTATCTAATAATTTAGTTGAAGTTACCGGAGAAGTTACACAAGGTGCAATGTCAGGAGAAAACTCTAATAGTGAAAGAAGAATACATATTAGAGATGAGAAAACTGGAGAAGAACATTCATTAAAATATTGGGGAACAGGTAGCGATTTAGGAGATAAGATAACTGTAAGGTATTTACCACACACAGAATATGGGTATGTAGTTGAATAGAATAAAAATAAATATCCTATTTTGTTTTGGGAAATTTGTAGATTACCTGTAATCTGCCACAACTGAATATGACCGTTAAGGTCAGATGAAGAAACTGATGTATTGAGCGTAAAGCGATCATGCGTCGGTTTTTCTTATTTCATGAGCTGACAGAATTCCGACTGTATATCACCCGTGAGGAAAGTATCGGGGACTATGGGTTTTGCAGAAATGTGCGTTACAAGGTTTGAACAGGAACTCTGTGCACAAAATTTTTTCTTCCATTCTTTAAGTTGATGAAGTATAATGAGATATGAAAAATTGAGGTTTTTAATACTCGATTTCAAACAATCATTTTTATATATATGGAACTATGGAGGGCAAAAATGAATGATTTTTTACGAATGTGTTTTAATATAATTACACAAATAGGTCCCTATTTAGTTGTACTTCTTCTTTTGAAATATCTTGTAAATCTTCAACAAAAGAGAGCTAAAGAACGAGAGGAAGAACAGAAAAAGGGAATAATTAGAACGCATTATACAATAAAAACAGAGAAAACATTGACTATTATATTTGTTTTTGGAATTTTATTTACAGGAGGTTGTACTGTAGCAAGTGCTATCCAACAGGATGATATATTTGCTCCCTTGGTATTTGGCATTGCATTTGTTGTGTTTTTTATAGGCTCATTGAATATGATTATGTGGAAACTGGAAGTGAACGGGGATGAAATCACATGGCGTTCAACTTTTGGCAGAAAGAGAACTTTTCACTTTGAAGATATTACCTATTGCGAGAGAAAGAAAGGTTCTGTGCGTGTATATGTAAATGGAGAAAAGCTATTTACCATTGATAGTAATATTGACAAAGAAGAATTTATGGAGGACATAAAAAGGAGAAGAATCCCTGTAAAATCTTACTGGGCAAATCAGCATAAGAAAAATCGTAAATGACATAGATTTTATAACAGTACGATGTTAGACAACTGAATATGACCGTCAAGGTCAGATGAAGAAACCGATGTATTGAGCGTAAAACGATCATGCGTCGGTTTTTCTTTTTGCAAAATAGTCCGGTGGACTGTTTTGTAAAACCGAAGGAACTGACAGAGCTTGGGACGGGGCGAAGTCAGTTTGTTCGGGCGGGAGTACAGAGGGTGCAACCCTTTGTGCATGGGTACAGGGAATGCAATATCCCTGTGCAGGTCAAGGGCGGCAGCCTTGCCCAGTTAAGTGGCGTTTCGCCACTTAGTACTGGGTATTTCCTGACGATAAAGGCAGGATTTATGGCAGCATCGCTGCAGTTTTTTGCGAGAACAGGAAGGAGACGACAAGATGAAACTAACTAGACATAATGGAAGAACTGGAAAGAATGGTGTTTATAATCCCAAGCACAATGATCGACAGTTCGATATTGACAATAGTGATCATATCGATTTGGAACGAGCCAAGAGAAATGTTTATTGGGATTGTTATAATGGTATCAGATCTGCTTCAGTAACAGGAAGAGAGGATGAGATTGTCGATTCCTTTGAAGAAGTGGAACAACTATTTTATAAGATTCATTATCAAGATTATGTGGAAGGACAGAATGCAAGAAATTGGGAAAATCATCATCCTGAAAGAAACCGAACAACAGATGATATTAGGACTCATAAGAAAACGTGTCCGGAAGAAACCATTTATCAGATTGGAACAAAAGATGATTATGTTGATCCGGATGTGTTGTTGACTATCGTAACAGAATTTATTACAGAACTTAGTGATCGTTTTGGAGAACATTTTCATTTATTGAACTGGTCCTTGCATTTGGATGAGTCCACTCCACACATTCATGAACGCCATGTTTTTGATTGTAAGAATGCTTATGGAGAAATATTTCCCCAACAGGAAAAAGCACTTGAAACATTAGGTTTTGACTTGCCAAATCCGGAAAAGAAGGCTGGTAGATTTAACAATAGGAAAATGGTTTTTGATGCTACTTGCAGAATACTCCTTTTTGATATTTGTAAAAAGCACGGATTAGAGTTAGAAGAAGAACCAAGTTATGGTGGAAGGGAATATCTTGAAAAGCAAGATTATATTCGAATGAAGCAGAAAAAGGATATTGCATCTTTGGAAGAATCAATTCAGAGTCAGATAGAAGTGGTTAATCAGAAAAAATATGAGATCTTTGAACAAGAGGTTCAGTACAAAGAAAACAGCATAAAGATTATTGATCAAGAGAAAAAGCTTAAAGCACAGTCAGTAGAATTTTTTGATAATGCGGAGCGAATTCTTCAGCAAGACGAAACATTGAAACAGCTTGAATTTAAAATTGAAGATGTAGAAAAACTGATAGATGATGTTACGGATGAGGTTTATGAAAAAGCGGTGGAAAGAATTGCAGATGAAATTGAGATTGCTACTAGGAAAGAGGATATTAAATTGGTGGAGGATAGTAAGAAATGGGTTTTAAGCCCAGAGAGAAAGGCATCTAAAAGGGAAAAACAGTATGCTCTTGATCGGTTAGATGGAGTAATTAAAAAGATTGAATATGCAATTACGAAGACGATTTCGAAAATGAAAAACAGATTATTGAAACCGGAAAACAAAAATATCATGGTTCAAGAAATAAAAAAAGAAGTAAAACCATCTATATTAAAAAAATTATCTGAGAAGAAAGCAAGTATAACAAGAAATGGAGAAACTGGAAAATTGAATAAAGAGTCCTCATTAGATAATGAGCGATAAGAGCATTTTGGGAATTCCGTTGGAATAAACAGAGTGCTCTTTTTTGATTGGAGGGATTATGGGATTATTTGATGAAGTGAAAGAAAATGTAACAGTTCGGCAGGCGGCTGAGTTATATGGATTTAAGATAACAAAATCAGGGCTGATTAGTTGTATTTTTCATAATGACAAAACACCAAGCATGAAAGTAGATAGAAGATATTATTGTTTTGGTTGTGGAGTGACTGGCGATGTGATAGATTTCACAGCACAGCTTTTTGGACTTTCCTTAAAAGAGGCTGCATTAAAATTAGCAGATGATTTCGGAATTCAAATATCTAGAGTAGACAGAAGAAAAATAAAAAAACCAAGGAAGATTTTGAAGAGCAAACCAGAAAAAAATTTAGTGAAATCAGAAGAACAAGAGTATATAGAATGTGTTCGTGCGATGCTGGATTACCATATATTGTTGCGAAAATGGAAAAAAGAATTTGTACCTAAATCGCCGGAAGAGAAGTGGGATGAAAAATTTGTAGAGGCGTTGAAATATCTGACCATTGTTGAATATTACTTAGATCTTTTATTATTCGGAGAAGAGGAAGAAAAAGTGCAAGTTGTTGAAATGATTAAGAAGGAGGTTGAAAAGATTGATAGAAGATGCAGAAAAAATGGATGAAAATAAAAAGAAGGATACTTTGAAACGGATGGGCGAGATGGCAGATCTAAATGCAATCAGACAAATTAAGGAATGTTTATTGAAAAATGAAAAGGGAGATATCAAAGGAACGGTTCAAAATTATATGATGATTTTTCGAGATGATCCATTGATTAAAGGTTGTCTTCGATATAATCGGTTGTCTGAAAGAGTCGATATATCGAGGAAACTTTGGTGGGATGAAGATTGGGAGATTCTGACCGACAATGCGATTGATCAGTTTTATCTATATTTTGAAGTGTACTATGGATTAGGAAATGAAAAAAATTTGTATAAGGCATTGCAAATTGAAGCTGCAAACAGAGCGTATCATCCGATTTGCGAATATCTAGAAACATTAAAATGGGATGGAGAAGAAAGAATCCGATATGTACTGAAAAAATATATGGGGGCAGATGATTCAGACTATGTATATGAAGTATTAAAACACTTTATGATGGAGGCTTTATTGCGAGTGTTTTATCCGGGAATAAAAGCGGATGAAATGCTTTGTCTTGTGGGACAACAAGGCGCAGGAAAATCCACGTTCTTTCGTTTTTTATCGTTGAAAGACAATTGGTTTTCGGATGACTTAAGAGATTTGGGCGATAAGAAAGTATTTGAATCAATTAGGGGGCATTGGATTATAGAAATGTCTGAAATGATTGCTGCTATCAGTGCAAAAAGTAACGAAGAAATAAAATCATTTTTGAGCCGGCAAAAGGATACATATAGAACTGCCTATGCACGTTTTGAAAAAGATCGAAAAAGGCAATGTGTATTCGCTGGATCTACGAATACATATCAGTTTATTCCGTTTGATAGAACTGGTGCAAGAAGGTTTCTTCCAATCATGATTGATGCTTCAAAAGCAGAGAAACATATTTTAGATGATGAAGAAGAAGCCAGAGCATATTTTAATCAATTGTGGGCAGAAGCAATGATTATTTATCACAGTGAAGAAAACAAAGGTAATCTTCTGAAATTCACAAAAGAAATGCAAAAGGAAATTGATGAGTATCGGAAACAGTTTATGCAAGAGGACACTTTGGCAGGAACAATCCAAGGGTGGCTTGATAATTATAAAGGAAATTATGTATGTTCTATTCAGATTTGGAGTGAGGCTTTTAATCACGGGGATCGTGAGCCTAAGAAGTATGAGACAAATGAAATTTGTCAAATCATGGATACTCAGATTATTGGATGGAAGCGAGGTGGTTATCATAGATTTACCTCAGAAGGGTATGGCAGACAACGCTGCTGGACTCGAAAAAGTGAAGAGATAGAAGGTGGCAACGAAATTGGCGAAGATGGATTTAGAGAGCTTTCGGCAACAGAACAAATGGAACTTCCGTTCCATTAGCCCGACAAGAGAGAGGAAATCTTCCTGATAATACAGCTGTTTTATTCAAAAAACGAACTTTGTTGCCAGTTTTGATGACATATGAAAATGTTGATTTTACTGGTTATTTATACTGTTTTTTAAGATGGCAACAAAGAACATTAAAAAATAAAATAAGAAAGAAGATAATGTATTGATTTTCGGTATGAAAGAAATAAAAAGTTTTGAAATAGTTTGTTGCCAGGAGCTTGATGAGATAAAAGCTCCTGAAAAACAAGTTCCTCTCTCTGTCGGGGAAATTAGGAAAAATAAGTCTATAAAAAAGGAAGGAAGATGCCTATGGTAAAAGAAGTTCCTATTTGGGAAAAGAGTAATTTAACTCTTGAGGAAGCAGCTGCATATTCTGGTATCGGAATTAACAAGCTCCGTAAAATGACGGATGAGCAGAATTGCCAGTTTGTTTTATGGAATGGAACAAAGCGATTGATTAAACGTAAAAAATTAGATGAATATACGGAAACAGCATATTCTATATAAATTATTGGTGTAAAAAATGAATGATTAGGCGTAGAAAAGGGACTTTGCAAGCGTTATAATAAGTTTGCAGAGTCCTTTTCTTTGTATAGAAAAGGAGAAAAGAATGCAAAAAAGAAAAGATCATAAAGGGAGAGTGTTGAAAGACGGAGAAACCTATCGAAAAAATGATGGACTTTATATGTATCGTTGGATTGGTGGAGATAAAAAAAGACATGCGGTATATTGTTCTACATTAGAAGGCTTGCGTGAAAAAGAAAAAGAAATTCAGAATGATCTGCGGGATGGGATTCAACAAGGAAGCTCGAACATTACATTGAATGATGTCTATAAAATGTGGAAAAATGATAAGGTGGGATTAAAGCAAACTACTCGCAATAATTATATTTATATGTATGAGCATTTTGTTATGAATGATTTTGGAAACAGAAAGATAAAGGAAATCCGAAAATCAGATGTGAGAAGATACTATAATGGCATTGTGGATTCTAAGAAAATGTCAGTTGCAACATTGGAGAGTATTCATACGGTGCTTCATCAAGTATTTATATTAGCGGTTGAAGATGGTTATATTAGGATAAATCCTAGCGACTTAGTTTTAGGAGATGTGAAACGATCACATAACTTTGAAACACCTAAACGTCATGCTCTTACAATTCCGCAGCAAGAAGCTTTTGTTTCCTATATAAATAAAAGCGAAAAATATAAACATTGGCTTCCATTGTTTACATTCTTCTTGGGAACAGGATGTCGTGTATCAGAGGTGGTTGGGTTACGTTGGGAAGATGTTCATATGGATGAGAATTATATTGAAATTAATCACAATATGGTGTACTACCAGAGAGATAAAGGCAGGTGCTATTTTTCAGTAACATCACCAAAAACTACTGCAGGATACCGAATTATTCCAATGTTGCCAGAAGTAAAACAGGCAATTTTGAATGAGAAAAAGTATCAAGAGGAAGTAGGATTAACTTGTCAGGCATCAATTGATGGATATACAGATTTTATTTTCTTGAACAGAAATGGTTTTGCACATAATCCTCAGACAATCAATAGAACAATCAAACGTATAACTTTGGCATATAATGAAGAAGAAATAGAAAGAGCAGAAAGAGAACGTAGAGCACCAGTTTTACTGCCTAACTTTTCTTGCCATAATTTGCGACATACATTTGCTACAAGGTATTGTGAGAATGAAACAAACCTTAAAGTAATTCAGGAAATTATGGGACATAAAGATATTGCAACAACGATGGAAATTTATGCGGAAGCAACAAAAGAGGCGAAAGTTAAATCATTTGAAGATTTATGCGGTAAGATTAAAATTTCATAATAAGGGACGCACACCAACAACTGCACCACTTTTACACCAAATTGGTGGTAACTTGTAATAAAAGTTGTAGAGTTATATAAAAATGTAGATTATTAGAAGCTTGAAGAATAGAGAAGCGTAGAGACAAATAGATATATATAAAATCTCGCTGCAAGCTCCCGACAATGAAGTTCTTAGATGGTGTAAATAAGAAAAGTGATGGGAATTGACTCCTGTGGTATGCTGATTTCAGCAGTACATGAAGAAGATGGTGGTGAAGGCTTAACTATTTTTATGGTTGATGATAAAATTCCCGCAGGTGCAAAATTGTATTAATAAAATGTAATTAAATGGGCAGTCCCAAGGGGGATTGTCCATTTTTGAAAGAAAGAGAAGTGGACATTTGAACTGGCAGTCAGTTAAGGAAGCTATAAATTATTGTTACCACAAGAAACGTGTGATAGAATAAAATGGATAAAATATTATATAAAATATTAGAAAGTCATAAAAAATAGATAATATATTATCAGGAAAAGAGGTTCTATTTCACAGGAAAAACCGGCTTCTATGAGTGGAGTGAGCTATGGTTCAATTAAGAGATTTGAAATGACAGGAAAGATATCCTTACTTTCACTGACGAAGATTGCAATGGCTTTGGATATTGCCGATGAGCTTAGAGGTATATTCACGAATGTACCATATAAGGATATTCAGGAGGTTATTAATGAAACGAGATAATTCGTTACAAGTATATTATAATGAACGATTGGGCGGGACGCTGGCGATGACAGCCGGTTGTAAAATTGCGTTTCAGTATAGTAAAAGCTGTATTGAAAAAGGATTTTTAATTAGCCCCTTTTCTCTTCCATTCAGGAGAAAAAGAAATTCTTGCAGTAGGCATAGCAGCAGGAATGAATAAAGAAAAATGTCTGGATATCATGAAAGAGATTGAAGCGAGGGTAAAAGAGCGGTTAGGGAAATATTTGTAGAAAAGAACGGAAAGAGGAAAAGAATGAATATTGTATTGATTATCGCATGGGTACTTGCACTTATATCTGCGCTTGCGGTTCCGCCGGATAGTGCATATTTAAGCTATATTGATTTTCATACGCTTGGGCTTTTGTTTTGTCTGATGGCAGTGATGGCAGGCGCAAATCGTCTCGGCATATTTCGGCAGGCGGCCGATAAATTGCTTACAAAAGTAAAAAATAGTCACCAGTTGGAGCTGATACTTGTTTTTTTATGTTTTATATCCAGCATGCTGATTACCAATGATGTAGCGCTTATTACATTTGTGCCATTTGCAATTCAGGTATTGGAGATGTCTGACCGGAGGGAGAGTATTATTCGGGTGGTTGTGTTGCAGACAATCGCGGCAAATCTTGGAAGCATGTTTACTCCAATCGGAAATCCGCAAAATCTTTATCTGTATTCGAAATCCGGAATGGAAATGGGAGAATTTCTTGCATTGATGCTTCCGTACACCATTCTTGCGGCGGTGCTGCTTTTTTTGACTATTGTCATTCGAAAAAAACAGCCGCTTCACACATTACAGATTTCTTCGGAGATATCCTTTAAGAAATATCACAAGCAAGTAATGTACGCGATTTTGTTTGCGCTGTGTCTGCTCTGTGTGGCGCAGATATTGCCGGTATGGTTTGTCACTGTTGTGACAGCTTTTGTTGTTTTTTTGGCAGACAGGGATACGTTAAAGGTGATTGACTATTCTTTGCTGCTTACCTTTGCAGGATTTTTTATTTTTATCGGAAATATGGGGCGTATTCCGGCTTTTTGTGACTTTTTAAAAGAAATTATCAGCGGCAACGAGATACTTACAGCAGTAGCTTCTTCACAGGTAATCAGCAATGTTCCGGCTGCGCTGTTATTATCGGGATTTACGGAGAAATGGGAAGCTTTGATTGTGGGAACAAATATCGGAGGGCTTGGAACACTGATTGCATCAATGGCAAGCTTAATTTCTTATCGGCTTATTGTAGCCTCCGGCCCCAGCCGAAAAGGAAGGTATATTTTGTACTTTACAGCTGCAAATATCTTGTTTTTGACGGTGTTTATTTTGGCTGCATTTATGTTTTCATGATAATGGAGAAATATGAAAAAAGATAATTACCTCTTATAACGGGAAGGAGGAACGATAAAATGAATGAACAAAATATCATCCGTGAACGTCTGACATTTACAGGAAGGGTACAGGGCGTGGGATTTCGCTATCGGGCAAAGCATGCAGCAGACAGTGCGGGAGTTACCGGATGGGTAACAAACGAGTGGGATGGCAGTGTTGTGATGGAAGCGCAGGGGACAGCGGACCAGATTAACAGGGTTTTGAAGATGATTAATCAAAGCCCGTATATTCAGATTTCATGGCTGGATAGAAAACCACTTCCCAAGGAGCAGCATGAAAAAGGCTTTCACGTAAGATAAGATTTTTTGATGCCAAAAGGATGCCGTTATGATATATAATAGCCGCAGGATATAGACAGGGGGAAAGCTATGGTAAATATTTTAATTGTTGAGGATGAAAAACCTATTTCTGATTTGATAAAGCTGTCGCTGAAAGGAGCGGGATATTTTTGTTCTTGTGCGTATGATGGTGAGACTGCGGCTGATATGATTGAGGAAAACAGATATGATTTAATCCTTCTGGATATTATGATACCATATATTGACGGATTTGAACTGTTAGAATATATCAAACCTTTCGATATTCCGGTTATTTTTATCACGGCAATGAATTCGACAAAGGATAGGGTAAAAGGCTTAAAAATGGGAGCAGAGGATTACATTGTAAAACCCTTTGAGGTTGTAGAACTTCTGGCAAGGGTTGAGGTAGTGCTCAGAAGATTTCATAAGACCTCGGATATTATTCGGATTGGTGATAAGCTCACAATCAACCTGAAACAGCATGTGGTCAGATATGAGGAACAGGAAATAGCGCTAACACCGAAAGAGTATGATTTGCTCGTGCTTTTTGCACAAAATCCAAACGTGGCATTATATAGAGAAACCATATATGAGCGAGTCTGGGGAGGCAATCTGGAATATACCGGTAAGACTGTGGACTTGCATGTGCAAAGACTACGAAAAAAGGCTCATATAGAAAATATGATAAAAGCAGTCAATAAAGTAGGATATCGATTGGAGATGAAGACATGAAGTTTCGATATAAAGTAACCTTATGTATGATTTCCATGATTGCGTTTATTTTTGGAATAGGCGGTACATTTCTTTTATACAGTTCCTTTCAAAGCTCTATAAACCGTGAAAAGATGGCTGCAATAAAAACATTTGACATGGTTCTTCATACATTTTCTTTACTGAGTCAGGAGACTGCATGGACAACAGCAAGTGAGATTTCCAATGATTTTGGGAAGATAGTGGAACAAAATGATTTGTTCACTGCCATAAGTCTGCATAAAGGAAAAGAACTTATATACAAAAGCAGTAATTTTGTGAATAACATGGAAGAAATGGACGATAAAGCAGATTACGGAAATGTGGCATATAAGATTATTCGCAGCGAAAATAACCGATATATTCAGCTTTGTTCGGTGATTAAAGTAGAAAATGTAGATTTATATATAGATGCTTTATATGACGTAACCAATGTATACGAGCAAAGAAAGGAGCTGCAAAGACTTTACATAGCGGTTTTTCTTTTTGTAGTGACGTGCAGTGCGGTTCTTTCTTATATTTTGTCTTATTTTTTAACAAAACCCATAAGCAGGCTGAAGAAAATCGTTTCCAGTATTACACAAGGAAACTATGATTTAAGAAGCGATATCCGCACAAATGATGAGATAGAAGAACTTTCGGCAGAGTTTAATCGGATGACGGATACGCTTGTTGATAAAATGGAGAAATTAAATGATGCAGTGGACAGGCAGAACCAGTTTATTGCAAATTTTACCCACGAGCTGAAGACACCGATGACCTCCATGATTGGCTATGCAGATTTGTTGAGACGTCAGAATTTAAGTCAGGAGGAGCAGACAGACGCTGCAAACTATATATATTCTGAAAGTAAACGATTGGAGAGGCTGTCTATAAAGCTTCTTGAACTCATTGCCGCAGGTAATAAAGAGCAGGAGCTGACAATTCAAAACCCGGCATATTTGATAGAAAATGTGGTGAAGTATTATGTACCATATTTTCAAGAAAATGGGATAGAGATAGAGAAAAAATGTGAGGCTGGTAATTGTATGCTGGAACCGGATCTTTTTGTCTCTCTTGTTGTAAATCTGCTGGAAAATGCCAGACGTGCTATGGAAAACGGCGGTGTTATTAAAATTATGCTTTCCATGACAGAAGATGGCTGCGACCTGCTTATTCAGGATACCGGCTGCGGTATTCCAAAAGATAAGCTTGTGCATCTGACAGAAGCGTTTTATCGTATTGATAAAGCCCGAAGCCGAAGCTTTGGCGGGGCTGGGCTGGGACTGTCACTTTGTGACCGGATAGCAAAAATCCATAACGGAAGCCTTTTGATAGAAAGTGAGGCAGGAGTCGGAACATCTGTGAAGGTGCAGATACGGGGAGGCAGAAAATGAGAAAGTATTCGTGGATATTTGGAATATTTATAATGCTGTTATGTATTGGATTTGGGCTGTTTTTTCCGAACATTGTTTTTTCAAGTGTTTTAAATGAAAATTCGGAACAGGTGGAAGAATATCAGGTGAACCCCATAGAAATTACCCATTCCAATAGTATTATAGAAGCTATGAGAGCTGTGTATTACAAGGATTATGAGTTTGATTATCAGGAAGATATGGCGAACTTATCAAGGGCAGAGCTGGCAGAGGTATGTAATTCTTTTTTACAAGGAATACAATTAGAGGAATGGGGCTACGCACAGCCAGAGGTTGACAAGGAAAGTATAGATGCAAAATGCAGTCTGCTGGTTATAAAAGACTCATCCGTTTCTGCTGTGATATGGACAGTAAAAGTGAAGAACTCAACAGGAAATGAAATGATATTGTATGTGGATGATAAAAACAGAAAAGTTATCCAGATGAACTACAATGTTATGGCTGATAATGAGGTTTCAGTAGCCTATTGCAGTGATGACAGAAATAACGCATACATCAGAGATGCTTTAACTTTATATTTGGAAGATTATTATGGACTTAGAACAAAATTGGAAGATGATGGCAGTGATATCATTAAATTAGTTGATGAGAAGAAAGACGAAATTTTGATGGCCGTTTATTTTTACTATGACGGGTTTGAATTAGTGCCATTTGAATGATGCCAAAAAGATGCCAAACCGAATATATTTTGAAAATGCACCACGCTATTCTTTAGAAAAAGGAAAGTGAGGTGCATTTTGTGAATAAGACAAAAGTAAGAAAAAGAATGATGCGTAAAAGAAGGATGATATGTATTTTTATCGGCGAAATTGCAGCATGTGTGATTTTGGGAATAGTTGTGGCAGGAGTTGTCAGGACAAGCGTTTCGGCAGAGGGAAAGGATTTATATGAACGCAGCAGTTCTAAAAAAATCAACCAAAATAACGATAATTCGAAAAGAGCTTCGTCAAAGAAGAAAGGCACAGAATGGAATTTGACTCTGGTAAATAGTTCACATAAGTTAGAACAATCTTATGTAGAAAGTATTCCTCTTACACAGCTTAAAAACGGACAAAGCATTGACTCCAGATGTTATCCGGAATTGCAGCAGATGATGGATGACTGCCGTGCACAGGGCTACTCTCCGATTATTTGTTCATCCTATCGGACGCATGAAAAACAACAGGAGCTTTTTAATCAGCAGGTTCAGGTGTATATGAATGATGGGATGGACAGGCAGAAGGCGGAAGCTAAAACAGCAAAATCAGTTGCAGTTCCCGGAACAAGTGAACATGAGTTAGGTCTTGCCGTGGATATAACAGACATTGCGGAACAAAAAATAGTCAGCGGAATGGAGGAACAGCTTGTACAACAGTGGCTCATGAAGAATTGCTGGAAATACGGATTTATCCTGCGTTATCCTGAGGATAAGGCGGATATAACGGGAATTGTTTATGAGCCGTGGCATTACCGATATGTGGGGAAGGAAGCGGCAAAATATATTTATGATAAGCAGATTACATTGGAGGAATATTGTCAGAAATTTTGTTTTTGAAATAAAATTCGTTCTATTATGTAATGTTAAAAGCAAAATCCTGTATTGTATAGCGAGTGTTTTATTTTTGGAAAAAATGCAGTATAATAATACAAAGGAGCGTGAAAAAATGTGTACACGAAATGAATTGAGTTTAATACTGAAATCAATGGCTCAGGCATATCAAGCAGTTTATGGGGAAAATATTGTGAAAATTATTTTGTACGGTTCTTATGCCAGAGGTGATTATCAAAACAATTCAGACATAGATATTGTCGCTATTGTGCAGGGAGAACGAGAAGGCCTTCAGCAAGAGTTGAAAAAAGTATGGGATATTTCATCGGATTTAGAACTGGAGTATGGTATTATTATATCTCCAACGGTTATTCCATTTGCAGAATATGAGAAATATAAAAAAGACTTACCTTATTATAGAAATATTCAAAATGAGGGGGTGGAAGTCGTTGCCTGATAATAGAGAGGAATTGAAAAAGGGGATTATAAGTGCAGAACGAAAAAACGTATAATCAGAGGAGGAGTTATTATGGCATGGTATGAAGAGGCAGTGTTTTACCACATGTATCCTATTGGCATGACAGGTGCGCCCAGAGAAAATAAGGGAGAAGAGGTTGTACACAGGTTTGAAGAACTGGATAAATGGCTTCCTCATATTGCGGACATAGGCTGTACTGCTATTTATATAGGACCGTTATTTGAGTCCAGCACACACGGGTATGACACTAAGGATTATAAAATTGTGGACCGCAGACTGGGAGACAACGAGGATTTCAAACGTTTTGTCCGAAAGGCTCACGAGGCAGGCATCAGAGTTGTGGTAGACGGTGTATTTAATCATACGGGTAGGGAATTTTTTGCCTTTCAGGATATCCAGAAAAATAGAGAGCAGTCACCGTATTGCAGCTGGTATAAAGGTGTTAATTTTGGTTGGAACAGTCCTTATAATGATGGCTTTGGCTATGAAGCATGGAGAAATTGCTTTGAACTGGTGAATTTGAATTTATGGGAGCCGGCTGTGCGGGAATATTTGCTTGGAGTCATTGATTTCTGGATAGATACTTTTGATATTGACGGTATTCGATTGGACTGCGCCGATTGTCTGGAATTTTCTTTTATGGAAGAGATGAGAAGAAGAACCGGTGAGAAAAAGGCAGATTTCTGGCTTATGGGCGAGGTCATCCACGGAGATTACAGCCGTTATATTCAGGATGGGCAAAAAATGCTTCACAGTGTTACAAATTATGAGCTGCATAAAGGGCTTTATTCCGGACACAATGACCACAATTATTTTGAGATAGCCCATACCATCCGCCGAGAATTTGATGAAAACGGTGGAATTTACAAGGGTATGAAATTATATTCCTTTGTAGACAATCATGACGTAGACAGAATTATCAGCAAAATTCAGGTAAAAGACCATATTTTTCCTATTTATACACTGTTATTTACGCTTCCGGGAATTCCTTCTGTTTATTATGGCTCTGAATGGGGAATTGAGGGACGCAAGGAAGGCGGAAATGACAATCCCCTGCGTCCGGCAGTGAATATTGAAGAGGTCTTAAATCAGGAAAAGAGTTCTGAAATTATGCAGCATGTGAAATGGTTGGGAAATCTGCATAAGAAATATACAGATTGTCTTGCTTACGGAAGATATCGAGAGCTGTTGCTGACAAACAGACAATATGCCTTTGCCAGATTTACGCAGGAGCAGGGAATTGTTGTGGCAGTAAACAATGATGAGCAGGAAGTGAATATAAGTATTCCGGTTCCGTTTGAGAATAAGAGGTATATCAATCTGGAAACAGAAGAACAGATACTTGTGGAGGGCGGCAGAATTTGTCTTTCTGTGAAAGCAGCAGGAAGCGTTTTCGTGGAAATTAAAGAATAGATAAATTTCTTCCTCTTGACATTATATCATGTGCCAAATATGATATGACATAGAACACGTAAGAGGAGGAGTGCAGTTGTATGGACAATTATAATTTAACGTTGAGACAGAGAAAGCTTCTTCATTATCTTCAACAGCAGAAAACCTATACTACCGGTGAAGAATTAGGCAGAAACCTTCATGTTTCTGCAAGAACTATTCGCAATGATGTCAATGAAATTAATCAGCTTATAAAAAACTCCGGTGTTTGTATTGGTTCTAAGAGAAGCTGGGGATATCTTCTTGTATTTGACAGTGAAGAGAATTTAAAAAAGCTAAGCCAGTCTAATAATTCTTTTTTATCACGTGATGAACGTGTACGACATATTGCGTTTAGATTATGTCTGTCAGACATGCCGATTAATCTTTACGATTTAGAAGAAGAGATGTTTATAAGCCGTACTACATTGGAGCATGATCTTGAAGAACTGCGCAGAAAATATATTCTTCCGGAGCCGCATATTGGGTTCTTTCGATATAAAAATAATATTTCCTTTGAGAATAATGAAAGAAAAAGGCGCATGATTATAAATCGATTATTTACGGATAATTGGAATTATAATGCCAGAGGAAATGCGTTTTATCAGTATCAATATCTGGATGAAAGAATTGTAAATATGGTTATGCGTGAAGTGAATTATTATATGGATGAATATCATATTATTATGGAAGATATTAATATGGTTATGCTGAATTTGATGATTTCTATTGCATATTATCGGATTGTCAGCGGACATGAGCTGTCTTCTCCCTGTAATTTTGAATGTCCTGATAAAGAGGTGATTTCTGCAACAAATGCACTTCTGAATTCATTGGAGGAAAAACTGAATTGTAGTTTTTCTTATATAGAGAGGAAAGAAATTTATATTCATATTTATTATAGTCGGCTGATAGATGCAAAGCTGCTGAATTTTCAAACGGTGGAAAAATATTTTAATCCAACTCTTATTCATTTAGCAAATTTATATATTCAGACCATAAAGGATATTTATGAAATTGATTTTAGTAAGGATGAAGATTTTTATATAACGCTTATTCAATATTTAAGATATTTATCTTTTCCATTACATAACCTGAATAAAGTTCCTACAAATACAGATGTGGCTCGGGCTAAATTCCTTATAGAATTTGAAATAGCATTTCGTTTTCAGCCGTTGGCACTTGATTATTACGGAAATTATTTAAATTATGAAGAATTAATTTATCTTGCTTTTTGTATTTCAGGGGCATTGGCATATAAATCACGAACTTCTCCAAAATTGAAGACTATTGTAATGTGCCAGCTGAACTTGTATTCTTCTTGGAATTTAAAACATCAGATTTTAAATAAATTTTCGGATTATATTGATTTATATGAGCTTTTGCCGGTGTATTATAAGGATAACTATGATTTTTCCGATGTTGATTTGATTATTACAACAGCTAATAAAAATATTACAAGTTTTCCAAATTGTACTACGCTTTTGATATCGCCGTTTTTTACTTTGCAGGACCAATCAATCATTTCTGCTTATATTGCACAGACACAGATTAATGACCTATATAAGGGAAATCTGCCGTCTGTGTCGAAATTACTTGAGGATGCCTTTTGGCATGAAAGTATAGATGAGGAAGAATATTTTCCTTTAATAGAAATGCTGGCAAATGATTTTATAGACAGAGGTTATGTACAGCAGGATTATTTAAGAGATGTTTTGATGAGGGAGTCCATCCTTTCTTTTGCGTTTCAACCCAGTATTGTTTTAATGTACAGCCTTTCTCCAAGTACAGAAACTCATTTATCTATTGCAACGCTAAACCACCGAATTAAGAGAAACTCTTATAAAATCAGGACAGTAATCATGGCATGCTTTAAACCGGAGGATGTGACGCTTGTATTTCGGCTGATTAATGAGTTATATTATGGGAATTTTAATCCTCAGGATGCTCGTTTTCTGAAAACAAAAGAGGAGCTTCTGGATTTCTTTTCCGGATATATAGCATAAGGATAAAAATAAAAGAGGCTATTGCAATCTTGTTTATGCAATAGTCTCTTTTGCTATAAGAAATAGAGGTGCTTACTTATTGAGTAATTCAGGGTGTTTCATTTTGTCCCATTTTCCTTCTTCTGTTTTTGCAACGATTATAATATTGATGAGAAACAGGCAAAGGTATACGATATAAGCGCCTGTCAGACTTCCTGTTAATTTCATAACTACGGCGTTTACTACAAAATTTAGGCAGCCGATGCAATAATTGATAGGAAAAATTACACCGTTTACTTTCGGATAATCTAATACGCCAAAAATTGATGCGGGGAAAGACAGGGACATATTTGTGCTTCCTCCTAAGGAAAATCCTACGATTAAGATGGAAATATATGCAAATGGAAGCCAAAGAGAAGCCAGAAGATTAAAGGCAATTCCCAGTGCGAAAATCGCACAGTAAATCATACAGGCTTTTTTTGTTCCGATTTTTGTGTCAAGATAGCCGATTGCATAACTTCCCACAATTCCCACAAGTCCTGCTACGGTCATGGCTGAAATGGCAACCTCCTGAGATAAGCCAAGAGAAACGTTTCTGGGAACAAATTGTGTGATAATCCCAAGAAGTCCCAGTGTAATAAAGCCCGGTACCATGGCAGCCAGCCACACTTCTTTACATTTCAGCATTTTGGATACAGTCCAGTCACTTATATATTCCTCTTTTTTGAAAAAATCCTTATACTCTGCTTCGTATGTTTCTTTTGATACATTATCCGGATACATACCCGCTTCCATTGGATCATCTCGAAGTGCCAGATATGCAAAAATTCCAAGAATAACAGCGGCAACAGCAAAGACAGATAAGCTTGTCTTATATTCAGCCATTGTCAAAAGGGTTGTCATAATAGGGGCCAGAATTGCGGTTCCGATATTCGCGCCTATTGTACTGATACCATTTACCACACCTCGTTTTTTAGGAAACCAGTCCGACTGCATGGGACCTGTGCATAAATAAAAACAGCCTTGTCCACAGCTCACCATAATACATTGAGATAACCCATACATAAAAATATTCGTAGCGCGAAGGAACAGAAAATAAAATGTAAGACCAAAAATAATAAAAAGAACGGCGCTTACCTTTCTTCCTCCGAAACGATCTCTGAATTTTGCAATTACAAACATCATAGCTACTCCCACAAAGCCTGCCACTGTTCCCATACTCAGACAAAGCTCATAATCAAGCCCAGCTCCGTCTGCAATTGCCGGCAATGCAATATTTAACCCGTCATTTACTCCTGCATTTGTGACCAGCATAGATAAAATTGCAAATAACATTAAGTTCCAACCTTTTCCCAGATTGAAGCTTTCTCTGATTGTCAATTTCTTACTCATTTTTTTTCTCCTGTCTTAAAACAAAATGTTTCTTCTGTTTGGTTAATCCGATGCACCTTTTTAACAAATTTTCATATTAACACTATATCGCATATAAGTAGTTTTCACGAATTATACTTTTCCTGTAAGAAAAGGAAAAATAGAGTGTTACCTATATAAATAGGATTTTTACGTAAACAACTGATAAAATATTTCCTTTTATATACGGAAATACTCTGTTTGATAATGAAAAAGTCCTATATTAGAATGGCGTTAGAAATCAAGGAGGTATTAAATCATGAAATATGAAAAAATCAGAAAACAGGTATTAGACGCTATTTTAGAGGCGGTTGAACAGGGACTTATCAAAGGAACCTCAGGGAATATTGCACTTCGGGACGATGAAGATGATGTTGTGGCGATTACTCCAAGCGGAATACCTTATAAAGGAATGACAGTAGAAGATATTGCGATTGTTGATTTAAACGGAAAATGGTTAGAAGGAAATTATAAGCCATCCTCAGAAGTACCGATGCACACAGCAGTGCTCAGAGCAAGACCGGATGTGAAAGCTACGGTTCATACCCATGCAATGTATGCGACTATTATGGCAATGGGAGATGATGCAGAATTAAAACCTATTACACCGCCACAGTGTGAATTTGTTCCGGTGGGAATTGTACCGTTTACAATGCCGGGAAGTGATGAGGTTGCCGATAAAGTAGTGGAGGCGCTTGGTGAAAACGGAAGAGCCGTTTTAATTAAAAATCATGGAATGTTTTGTTGCGGTAAAAATATGAAGGCGGCTATGGCAGCTACGGAATATACAGAGGAAATGGCGCTTACAACCATTTATGCCAAGCTTCTCGGCACATACGAGCCAATGCCGGAGGAAGGCGTGAAAAAAATGAAAGAATTAATTGCAGCAGATCAGGCAGTTTAAGAAAGAGAGGAGTTTAAAATGGCAAGTGAATTTTTTGTACGAAGCAATGTTGTATTTGGAAAAGACGCTGTAAAAGAGTTGCCGAAAATATTAGAGGAATATCATGCAAAAAACGTAATGGTAGTTTACGATGCAGGCGTTAAAATGGCAGGCATTTCCACAAAGGTTTTAGAGGAAGTAGAAAAGGCAAATGTAAAAGTCACGATTTTTGACGGAGTTATTCCTAATCCGACAAATGAGGTTGTTGAAGAGGCTGCTGAGATTGCCAGAAAAGAAAACATTGACGTATTCGTCGCAGTCGGCGGAGGAAGCAGCATAGACCTTACAAAAGCAGTAAATATTTTGATGACAAATCCGGGACCAATCGGACAATATGGAGGAATTGGTCTGGTAAAAGAAGCTGTGCTTCCTTTAATTGCAATTCCTACAACAGCCGGGACATCCAGTGAAATTACAAATGTTGTTGCTCTTACAGATACAAAAGCAGTATGTAAATATGTGATTATCGACAATAAAATTGTGGCCGACAAAGTAATTGCGGATCCGGAGTTCACAAAAACTATGCCGCCGTCAGTAACCGCTGCAACGGGAATGGATGCTATTACCCATGCGGTAGAGAGTTATATTTCTAATATGGCAACTCCTCTTACCGAATATCATTCATTGAAGGGCTTGCAGATTTTTTATAAAAATCTTCCAAAAGCAGTAGCCAACGGAAACGATATGGAAGCACGAGAGCAAATGATGCTGGGCTGTATTATTGCAGGATTTGGTTTTTCCAATGCAAACCTCGGACTTGTGCATGGCATTGCTCATACGCTCAGCGCACATTTCCACTTGGCACACGGTATGGCAAATGCAACAGTTCTTCCTTATGTAATGGAGTACAATGCCGACAGCTGTCCTGAAAAGATGATTGAGCTGGCAAAGGCCATTGACTTGCAGACAACCGGAAATGCAGAGGAGGACAAATTCCTTTTATCAAAAGAGCTTTTAAAACTTACAAAGTCATTGGGAATTAAGTCATTATCTGAACAAGGCATCAAAGAGGAAGACCTTAATATGCTGGCAGATGACGTGTTAAAAGAACCTGTACTTAATTTTAATCCAAAACAAAATGTGACAAAAGAAGATGTTCTTTCCATTTTAAGGAAAGCGTTATAGAGAAAGGAGCTGTTATCTATTCAGCTTCGTGAAAAGGAGATAGGTAATATGGGAGAGAAATGTAGATTTGGGAAGAGATATCCTCATTTGTTTTCTCCGTTAAGAGTAGGAAATATTAAAATGAAAAACAGAATTATCTGTGCTCCCACAAGTCCAAGTATGATTGATTTAAACGGTCATTTCACACCTGAGATGATTGCTTATCTGGAGGAAAAGGCATTGGGAGGAGCCGGAATTGTTACATACGGGGAGGCTATTGTACATTCCGCAACCGGAAAGTCTCATAATAAACAGCTTCAATTAGATGCCTTTGGCGTGAGACAGGGAATGACAGAAGCGGCACGTGCTATTTATAACGCCGGAGCTTATGCAAATATTCAGCTTTCCCATGGCGGTATGTATGGAGGACTTGCCAGCGTAGGCGGAGATGTAAATACTTGTCAGACTGCGTATGGTCCCAGCGATATGATGATGTCGGCAGGACAGGTAAAAGAAATGCCAAAGGAAATGATATATGAAATCATAGAGGCTTACGGAAAAGCAGCAAAATTATGTAAAGAGACAGGTTTTGATATGGTTCAGGTGCATGCGGCACACGGATGGTTATTTTCACAGTTTCTTTCTCCGGTCTGGAATAAAAGAACGGATGAATTTGGCGGTTCTTTAGAAAATCGTGCAAGATTTTTCTTGTTGGCATTAGATGCCGTAAGAAAGGCAGTGGGACCAATGTTTCCCATTGAAGCCAGAATTTCCGGAGATGATTTTACGGATAAGGGGCTGGGGCTTGAGGATTGTATTAAAGTAGCCCAAATGATAGATGATAAAGTGGATTTGATTAATGTATCTTGCGGAAACCATGAGGACCCGGATATGTTTTGCAGAACGCATCCTTCCGCTTTTTATAAGAGGGGCGTTAATGTGTATCTGGTCGCTGAAATTAAAAAGTATGTAAAGACGCCGGTAGCTTGTGTGGGTTCTTTAAATGATCCGGCACAGATGGAAGAAATCATTGCCGGAGGTCAGGCTGACGTTGTAGAGCTTGGAAGGGCAAGTCTGGCAGATCCATATTTGCCAATGAAGGCGTATAACGATGAAGCAGATGACATTACACCGTGTTTGAGATGTTATGAATGTTTTGGCGCCACAGGAGAGCTTGAAATGGTGAAATGTGCCGTAAACCCTACTATGGGGGAACAGCTTAGTGCAAAGCTGCGAAAGGAACTGCCAAAACGTAAGAAAAAGATACTTGTTGTAGGCGGCGGACCGGCAGGTATGGAAGCGGCCATTACAGCTGCGAACAGAGGACATGATGTAACTCTGGCAGAAAAAAGCGAGAAGCTGGGAGGAAATCTGCATCCGGCAGGAGCTGCATATTTTAAAGAAGATATTGTAAAGCTTATTCATGTTCTTGAAAAACGAATAGCGCGTGCAGGTGTAAAAGTGAAATTAAACACAGAAGTTACACCCGATTATGTAAAGGAATTTTCACCGGATGCTTTATTTGTCGCTATTGGTTCCAAAGAGCTCTGTCCTCCGATTAAGGGGATAAGTTCTGACAAGGTTGTTATGGCAACTGATGCAGAATTACATCCGGATAAACTGGGAAAGAGAGTTGCCATTATGGGAGGCGGTCTTGTAGGCGCAGAAGGAGCAATAGGGCTTCATCACGAAGGAAAAGAATGTACGATTATTGAAATGAAAGATACCATTGCAGAAGAGGTGAATTCTTTTTATCGCGGAGGTCTTATGCCGGAAGTAGAAAAAGCAGCCAAATGTCTTGTTCACACAAAAGTAAAGGAAATTGTGCCGGAGGGCGTATTATGTGAACGAAATGGAGAAGAAATTTTGGTGGAAGCAGACAGTGTTGTATGCGCCCTTGGTTTTCGGACGCCTTATGACAAAGTGGACGAGCTCACTGATTTAGTAGATGAATATTATGTAATTGGCGACTGTAAGAAGGTCGGAAAAATTTATGACGCTATAAATACAGGATATTATAGTGCATTGCGTGTATAAGGAAAGGAGCAGAGAGATGAAAAAAAAGATGGTTTTATGTACCAAAATTCCCGAAAAGAGAATGCAGGAAATTAAGGAATACTGCGATATTACAATCGCAGGGGAACTGAAGCACGGGAAAGGCAATGTAACAGAAGAACAAACATGTGAGGAATGTAAAGGATATGAAATTGTCGTTCTTGGAGATGAATATGCAGGAACAGATACAATTAATCGATGGGCAGCATCCGGAATGAAATTTATCGGTGTAGCAAAAGGAACACCGGTAACCGTTGATAATGAAGCAATTAAAAACGCCGGACTGGAGTTATCCTATACGCCGGGAAGAAATCGTGTAGCCGTTGCAGAGTTTAACATTGGTCTTATGATTGCAGTGGCAAGAAAACTGACACTTAGCAGCACGGGTCTTGCAAAGGGAGAACATGTAGGGCCAGCAGTAGAAGATATTTATAATGTACCCGATGTGAAAAATGTAACATTTGGGCCGTTAGATGAAAAACATCCTTTTACCGATTATGGAATTGGCTTTGAGCTTTATGGAAAGAAACTTGGAATTGCAGGATACGGCGCAATAGGGCGTGAAGTTGCAGTAAGAGCAAAAGCTTTCGGTATGGAAATTTTAGCTTACGATCCGTATCTTCCGGCTGACAGAATTGAGGCAGACGGAGCAAAGGCAGTGGATTTGGATACGATGTTGAGAGAAAGCGATATGGTAAGTATTCATCTTCCGGTTGTTGAAGCAACAAAAGGAATTGTAAATAAAGATTGGTTTTCTAAAATGAAATCCACAGCAATTTTGATTAACACAGCAAGAGCGGCTGTTATCGACCAGAAGGATTTTATAGAAGCACTTCAAAACGGAACAATCGGAGGGGCAGCTGTTGATGTATATTGGCAGGAGCCTGTACCTGCAAATCATCCGTTGTTATCCATGAGAAATGTGGTATGCACACCGCACATGGCAGGACTTACAACAGATGTAGACAGTTGGTCAGGAGAAATGATGGCACAGGAAGTGCTGGCATATTTAAAGGGAGAAGAAAGAAAATATATTTGGAGACGTTAGCCAGTTCTCAGATAAAAATAAAGGAGACAAAGAGATGGAAAAAGGAAAAAATAAAAAGAAGATAGCAGCCGGCTTGTTGATTATGTCTTTGACAATGGCCTGCAACAGTGCATTAGCACCAATTCTTGCAGAGGTAGGAAAATTCTTTCCGGATGCAAGTGACTCGGCAATTCAGATTGTTCTTACATTGATTAATTTAACAACTCTTCCAATGATGCTTTTAGAGCCGTTGATGGAACCTAAAATCACAAAAAGAAATATTGCTCTTATTGGTACTGTGCTTATGCTGATTGGCGGACTTATGCCACAGGTAATGAACACTCAAATTTGGATGTTATATGCAGCCAGTGTTGTAATCGGAGCCGGCTTATCACTTGTAGTAGTTGTAAGCTCATCTTTAATTTCTGATTATTTTACGGGACTTGAAAAATCAAGAGTTATGGGATTTCAGTCGATTTTTGTAAGTATTGGCGGTACGATTATTGCAAAAGGTTCCGGTCTTCTTACAGCAATGGCAGGCTGGAAAAGAGGATACCTTGTATTTTTAATTTGTATTCCGATTTTAATTATTGTTGTATTGACCGTTCCAAAAGGAGAAGTTGTACAAAAAGCAGAAAAGACAAGCTCAAAAATTTCAGGAAGTATGGTTTACTTTGGGGCGATTTGTCTGATTACAGGTATTTTTGTTGCGACCTTCAATACAAATATTGCAATGTATATTGACAGAAAAGGAATTGGTGATGCAAGTACAGCCGGAACCGTGGCATCTATTATGCAGGTAATTGGTATTTTAGGCGGTCTTGTGCTGGGAAATACGGTAAAATTATTTAAGAGATTTACCATAGGCGCAGCAATTCTTATGATGGCAGTAGGTACAGCAATGGTTGGTTTTTCAACCAGATTGCCGGTAATCTGTGTAGGTGCGGCAGTTGTAGGATTTGGTTTTGCAATTCGTAATCCTGGAGCAGTTACCTTTGCGGCAAATATGGTGCCGGCAGCACAGGCATCGTTGGCAATAGCAGTAGTATCTGCTACATATAATGTAGGAAATTTTGTATCTGCATACGTGGTAAATCCTATTGCAAATATGATGGGTGAGGATATTTCAAACCGTTTTATCCTTTCGGCAATAGCGCTTGTAGTCATTGGTATTGTTGCCTGCATAAAAGCGCCTACAACAGACGCACAGGCTTTGGATACTCAGGGAGAATAAAATAATAGAAAACGCACAGTTCTGAAAAAGAACTGTGCGTTTTCTGTTATTTATTAATCCCAAGGATGAAGTACGACTTTAATGGCTTCTCCGGTTTTCGTTAGCCGGATACCTTCGTTAATTTTGTCCAGAGGAAGAATATGCGTTATAAATTTCTCGGTAGGAAAAGAAGGAGAAATTGCAAGCTGAAAAGCTCTTTTCGATTGGCTGTATGAAGCGCCGAAATGTCCTTTAATCCAGATGTTGTTATAATGGATTAAATTACAATCCAGTTCTGTCATAGAACCTTTTGGAACACCGCCGAAGAATACTACAAGCCCTCCTTTTTTTACCATGTGGATGCTTTGTGTCTGAGTGGCATTGACCGGAGTGGCGGAGATTACCTTATCGGCACCTTTTCCGTTTGTGAGCTTTTTAACGGCCTCTATGGGGTCTTCTATGGAACTGTTTACTGTAATATCTACACCAAATTCTCGTGCCATTTTAAGACGGTTCTCATTAATGTCTATCATAATGACTTTTTGAGCTCCACGGATTTTGGAAAGCTGAGACATGAAACAGCCGATTGGGCCGGCGCCGATAATAACTAAGGTATCGGGATAGCCTACTTTTACGTTTTCCAGACAGGCAAATACAGAGGTAAGAGGTTCTCCAAGGCTTGCAGCATCAAAGGATACGTCATCGGGAATAGGATAAATACCTCCTCGGCGAATTTTTTCGCCGCTGACAGCAACGTACTGTGCAAAGCCACCGGTTCCGGCAAGTCCGGATACGGCAGTATTGGAACAGTTTTCGCTGTGACCGCTGATACATTCATCACATTCCATACAATAGGTTCCGGGGAAAAGAAATAATCGGTCGCCAATTTGATATTTTGTTTGTTTTTCTCCGATTTCATCTACAAGTCCTACAATTTCATGTCCGTAAATAAACGGATAATTACCTTTTCTTGAATTTGTCGTCAGATTACGAATATCTGAACCACAAAGACCTACTGCCATAATTTTTAAAATCAAACCATCCTTTGGACAGGAGGGTTTTTCTGTTTCTTCTACACGGATATCATTTGGTCCGTACATGAGTGCTGCTTTCATTTTCATAACATGAACAGCTCCTTCCTATATCATATTGGTATATTTAAGTATAGGGGAGCAAAGCACACGAAACAAACGGAATATTTCCTTTTTAAAACGGCAATAATATAAAATGGGATTTAAAATTTCCCTTTTAAAGCGGAAAATATGCTTTTGAGAAGTACTTTAGAATTTGCTATGGTTTTTATATAATTAAAGTACGGAGGAGATTAGAATGGCAAAAATTGAAAATTATTTATTGGGTATGGATTGTGGAACTACAAATATAAAAGCAATTATTCTTGCAGAAGACGGAACAGTAGTTGCGGAAGCCAGCAGACCAAGTAAATTTTTGTCTCCGGGTCCTGACATGCAGGAACAGGATGCAAATGAATGGTGGGATAATACGGTTGAGATATTTCAGGCATTGACGTTAAAGGCAGGATGGAATATCGTGAAACGAATTAGAGGTATCTGTATCAGTTCGCATACAGTTACAATGCTTCCGGTAGATAAAGATGGTATACCGCTTAGAAATGCCATGACTTATCAAGACAATCGTTCTGCGGCAGAGCTTCACTATATTGTGGATAGCATTGGATACCAGAGATTTGTAGAGATTGTAGGAGGACAGCCGGCAGTTGCATTTCTTCCGAATAAACTGTTGTGGTTTAAGAAGAATGAGCCTGATTTGTTTGCCAAAACTGCTTGTTTTTTACAGGCCAGTTCTTACATTAATTTTAAATTGACAGGAAAAATGACTACGGATATTGATCAGGCATCCAGAACACAGTGTCTTGATATTTCTACAATGGAGTGGTCAAAGGAAATCGGAGATGTAATAGGAATAGATCTTGATGCAGTGCTTCCAAAGCCCCAGCTGGTAAATGATATTATTGGATTTGTTACAGAAGAGGCGGCAAACGCCACAGGATTGATTGCCGGAATTCCTGTTGTAGCAGGTTGCAGTGACGCAATGGCATCTATGCACGCCACCGGTATGAGCCGCTTGGGAGAAGCAGGAGAGTCATCAGGAACAACATCGCTGGTCTTTGTAGGAAGTGATGTAAAAAGCGCTCCTGATATTCCTGTTGTTACAAAACCCTGCGCCATTGACGGGATGCCGTGGGTTTTCGATGCTCCAATTCAAACAAGTGGGGCAGCTCTGAAATGGTTTATCGAGACAATGGCGGCAGAAGAAAGAGAGTATGCAGAAGCACATAATCTCAATATTTATACTTATTTGAATGAGCTGGCATTGCAATCAGAGCCCGGAGCAGGCGGATTATTTTTCTTCCCATATTTATTAGGAGAAAGAGCTCCGATTTGGAATGAATATGCAAGAGGAATGTTTATAGGAATGGGAATGAATATGAAAAGGAGTGATTTAATTCGTTCCGTGTTTGAAGGTACTGCATACGCTTTGCGGCATGTAATGGAAACAGTAAAAGAAGCCGGTGCAAAAGCCAATGTATTGAGAATTTGCGGAGGCGGAGCAAAGAGTCGTACATGGTCGCAGATTAAGGCATCCATGTTGAAAATGCCGGTATATTTGTTGGATGAAAAATCAGGGGACGTTCCTGTTGGGGATGCCTTGATTGTGGGACATAAAGTAGGCGTATTTCCGGATCTTACAAAAGCAGCCGAAAATATTGTAAAGGTAAATGAAATCATTCAGCCCGTAGATAAATGGGTAGAAGTATATGATAAGTTATATCCATATTATGTCGATATGTATGAGAGTTTGGATAGGGATTTGAAAAGTTTGAAAAATACGGTGGATAAAATTTATTAAGAAGATAGATTTTTTCGGTATTTCCTTAGTGTGTTGACTATGAAAACCTTTCGCTATTCTGAAATAAAATGAGAGGAAGCATCTGTTTTTTGACAGGTGCTTTTTTCTTTTGTAGAAAATAGTGTCTCATAGAATAAAAAATAAAAATTGACTTAAAGTCATATTTTTTCTCCGAAATTATTGACATCTCAAATTCTGGTGATAAAATATACGAATTGCAGACAATATGCTTATATAAGAAGACGATAGAAAAGTGAGGAAAGAGCATGAAACGGGCATTTGAAATTTTTAGAAGAGATATAAATCGATTGTCTCATAACATGGTGGCAATGATTGTTACAATTGGTGTATGTCTGATACCGTCTCTATACGCATGGTTTAATATTGCCGCAAATTATGATCCGTATGCAAATACCGGAAATATTAAGATTGCAGTGGCAAATGCAGACAAAGGTACAGAAAATGAGTTAATAGGAGATTTGAATGCGGGAGAGGAGATTGTTCAAAACTTAAAGGAAAATAAAGACTTAGGCTGGAAATTTACGGATAAGAAAAAGGCAGTGGAGGGTGTAAAGTCAGGAAAATATTATGCTGCCATTGTAATACCGGAGGACTTCAGCGCTTCTCTAGTGAGCATCCTCTCCGGAGATATGAAGCAGCCTCAGTTTGAATACTACTTAAATGAAAAGAAAAATGCCATTGCCCCCAAAGTGACGGATACCGGCGCCTCCACAATTCAGGAGCAGGTAAATGAAGAATTTATTGCGGCAGCGGCAGGCTCTGTTTCTAAGATATTGGGACAGACAGCAGAGCAAATGGGCACACAGGTTGACAAGGCACAGGAAAATCTCATTACGAAGATGCAGACAGTAGAGAAAAATCTGGAGGAATATCAGGCGGTTTTAGAAAATCTCAATAAAACCATTGACGGAAGTGGCGATTTAATCAGTGGAACGCAGGAAACACTGGATACTCTCAAAAGTGCAGCATCATCCGGTGCAAAGTCTATTAACCAGGGAACAGATATTTTATCGTCTGTACGAAATAGCGTAGGTGCGTTAAGCACAGGCTTATCTGAGGGGCTTACACAGGGAGCGGATACACTGTCAGGTATCAGCAGCGCAGTGGGGACAGACTTGGGAAAGCTGAATGAGAAGGTTCAGAATGTAAATGAAAAGCTTGGAAATGCCATTACATCTGTGCAGGACTTAATCGCACAGAACGAGGAAATTTTGGCTGTTCTTCGGGAGTTGGATAATCAGGTTCCCGGAAGTCCGCTGTCTGATATTATCGGAAAGCTGGAAGCAGAAAATCAGAGGCATCAAGAAATTTTGAAAAATCTTCAGACAGGAAATGCCAGTATAGGAAATGCCGTAAATACTTCTGTTCAGGGATTAAATCAGATTGCCGCAGCTATTGGTGACGGACAGAAAAGCTTACAGACCTCCAGAAAGTCTTTTGAGCAGAATGTGCTTCCTTCCTTAAATCAATCTTTAGACTCTTTTGCACAGCTTTCAGGAAGGGTTTCGGGAATTCTTACAGGAGTAGAGCCTTCCGCAGAACAGCTTAAAAATGTAACCGGGGATTTGAAACAGACATTAAGCGACACAAAAGCAGCAATGGAGAGCAGCCAAAAGGCTCTTGAAGAGGTACAGAAAAAGCTGAATACAGCTATTGCAGATTTGGGAACATTACAAAGCTCGGATATTTATCAAAGCTTAACAGAGCTTACAAAAAAGAATGCAGAAGAGGTAGCTGAGTTTATGTATTCTCCGGTACAGCTGAAAACAGAGAGTTTTTATCATGTAGAGAATTACGGTTCAGCCATGACTCCTTTTTACACAAATTTGGCAATCTGGGTAGGCGGAATTGTTTTAATTGCTATTTTTAAGCTGGAAGTAGACAAGGATGACAAGATTAAAAGCTTTACGGTAACACAGGGATATTTTGGAAGATGGCTTTTGTATGTGACAACAGGTCTGATACAAGCGCTTATTATCTGCCTTGGGGATATCTATCTTTTGAAAATACAATGTAAAAATCCTGCCGCCTTTATATTTGCAGGGCTATTTGCCTCTTTTGTGTATGTGAATTTGATTTATGCGTTATCCATTACCTTTAAACATATCGGAAAGGCATTGAGCGTGATTTTGGTTATCCTGCAAATTCCGGGTTCAGCAGGAACGTATCCTATTGAAATGACACCGGCATTTTTCCGGTTCGTACATCCACTTTTGCCCTTTACATACGGAATTAATGCTATGAGGGAAGCGATTGCAGGGATTTACGGAATGCACTACTGGAAAAACCTGCTTTGCTTGGCAATATTTTTGCCTATTGCTTTGGGAATAGGGCTTCTTTTAAGACCACGCCTTTTAAATTTAAATTATTTATTTGACTGTAAACTGGCTGAAACGGATTTGATGATTTGCGAAGAAGAGGGAATGAAAAGAGAAAAAATCAGTCTGTCAACAGCAGTGAAAATTTTGGCAGGACAGGATGAATTTCGTAAAGCTTTAAATGATAAAATTGAAAAATTTGAGTCCGGTTATCAGAAAAGAATACGCAGAGGATTTCTTGCCATTCTGGTTATCCCTGTTATTTTCCTCATACTGATGTTCAGCATTGACTCGAAAATGATATTTTTGGTGTTGTGGATAGCTTCCATTATACTAATCGCTTTATATTTAATTGTAGTGGAATATATTCATGAAAGCCTGAAAGGAAAGAAACGTCTAAGTGAAATGTCAGATGAGGTTCTTTTGAAAAAAGTAAGAGAAAATGCACAGAAGGGAGAAAAGGAGCAATGAGAAATATATGGAAAATTTTCATGGGAGACCTGAAGAAAATCAAAAAAAATGCCATTGCATGGATTGTTATTCTGGGACTTAGTGTTGTTCCTTCTCTTTATGCGTGGTTTAATATTGCTGCCAGCTGGGACCCTTACAGCAATACAGGCAGCTTAAAGGTGGCAGTTGCCAATGTAGACGCAGGGTATGAAGGAGAATTGCTTCCTCTCAACATCAATCTGGGTGAGCAGGTGGTGTCGGGTCTGCGTGAGAACAATCAGTTGGATTGGGTATTTACAAATCAGAAAAAAGCAGTAGAAGGTGTAAAATCAGGAAAATATTATGCAGCGATTGTGATACCGGAAACCTTCAGTAATGATATGATGAGTCTTTTTTCAGATGATGTGGAACATTCTGATATTTTATATTATTTAAACGAAAAGGAAAACGCCATTGCACCCAAGGTAACAGACAAAGGTGCAGGAGCTGTTCGTAAGCAGATTGCAGAATTGTTTACGAAAACCATTTCTCAGGTAGGATTACAGCTTATGGACAGTTTGTCTTCTATGTTAAGCGAGGAAGACTCTAAAGAAATGATTGGCAGAGTACACGAAAACATAGCAGAAATTGCAGATAATCTTTCCGCTGCTTCAGGAACGATTAAGGCGTTTTCTAATATGACAGACTCTATGGGAAATACTCTGGAGTCTACGGCTTCCTTTTTGGAGCAGACAGGAAGCAATGCTGACACTAATTTGTCTCTTCTTACAGACACGGGAAAAAGTTTTCAGAGTTTAAGAGAAGCTTTATCAGGTACTACGGACAGTGTAAATGATGTGCTGGATGCAGGCAGTGATGTTTACCGTGCAGTATCAGAACAGGTGGACAAGACCTTTTCCTCTCTGTCACAGGATGCCGCAGCAGCAGGACAGAGCTTAAATGGGCTGGCAGGGCAGGTACAGACAATCATTGACCGATATACTTCATTTCGTGACAGTTTGCAGGGAATTAGCGACTCCTTGCCGGAGGTTTTTCCACATATAAAGGAACAGCTTGGTACTGTTATCGGAAAATTAAATGCTTCTATTGCACAGCAGGAGGCTGTGAGAGATAAGTTAAACGAGGCAGCTGACAAAATTTCTCAGTCCGTTTCAGATGCAGGTAATTATCAGAGTGAATTAAAAGAGCTTGCAAAACAAAGCGCTCAGCAAATTCAAGACGTGCAGGCAGATTATGAGAAAAATGTAAAGGGAAATTTAGACCAGCTGTTTCAGACGCTGGGCAACACCAACAAGGACGTATCCTTGATTTTATCAAAATTAGAGGAGGGAGCACAGGGAATTGAAGACTTGTCAGGCTCTGCATCTTCTGATTTGGGAAAATTAAAAGCAGCTTTAGATACCTCTGCTTCCTTGTTAGATGAAGCATCCGGCAAAATGAATGATGTTTTACAGAGGCTTTCCGAAGCGGCAGAAAACGGAAATTTGGAAACCTTAAAAGAAGTTTTGGGAAATGGTCCTGATACGGTAAGCACTTTTCTTGCCTCACCTGTGAAAATGGAGACAAAAAGTATCTATCCGATAGAGAATTACGGTTCTGCCATGGCGCCGTTTTATTCCACCTTGTCTATCTGGGTTGGCGGTATTATATTGGTTGCTATGATGAAAGTAACGCTGTCAGAGGATAGAAAGAAAAATCTTAATAATGTGAAAAATTATCAGATTTATTTTGGCAGATATTTGCTGTTTCTTATTATGGGGCTTATTCAAAGCGGTTTAATTTGTCTGGGGGATTTATTTTTCTTGGGAATTCAGTGTGAGCATCCGTTTTTATTTGTATTGTCAGGCTGGATTACCAGTATTGTGTATGTAAATATTATTTACACACTGACGGTTTCTTTCGGAGATGTGGGAAAAGCAATCTGTGTTGTTTTGCTAGTAATTCAGGTGGCTGGTTCAGGCGGAACTTTTCCGATTGAGATGACGCCGTCAGTCTTTCAGAAGATATATCAGTTCCTTCCTTTCACTCACAGTATGGGAGCAATGAGGGAGGCAATAGCCGGCTTATACGGAAATGCTTATGTAAGAGAGTTGGGGATTTTGAGTGTGTTTCTGATTTTATCCCTACTTTTGGGATTGGTGCTTCGTAAGCCTGTTATTCGGTTAAATGAAATGTTTGCGGAAAAGCTGGAAGAAACAAAACTGATGTAAACTTTATTTTTCTATTGACTTTTTTATCTCTCTGCTTTATAGTATAGATATAACAATTAAACATATATTTAATCATTAAGAAAATATTATATTGAAAAGAGAGGTATTTTATTATGAAGAAGACTTACAATATCGAAGTAGACTGTGCAAACTGTGCAAACTTAATGGAAGATGCAACAAGAAAAACAGAGGGCATTGCTTCTGCCACTGTGAATTTCATGACTCAGAAAATGATTGTGGAATTTGAAGAAGGACAGGACCCGAAAAAGGTCATGAAAAATGTTTTAAAGGCTTGTAAAAAAGTAGAGTCCGATTGTGAAATTGAGCTTTAAAAATCAGCACCCCGGCGGTAACCGCAAAAGGGGTGCAAATTTATAGCAGAAGGAAGGTGGCAGTTTTGAACAAAAAGCAGAAGAAGATGTTGATTAGAATTATCATTACAACAGTGATGGTGATTGCGCTGAATTTGATACCTGCAACAGGAATATTACAGTTAGCCCTTTATTTGGCAGCTTATCTGATTATCGGATATGATATTTTAAGAAAAGCCGGACGGGGTATCCTGAACAGGCGTGTTTTTGATGAGAACTTCTTAATGGCAGTGGCTACTGTGGGAGCTTTTGTTTTGGCAATTTATTCCAAGAGCGGAGATTATAATGAAGCCATTGCGGTTATGTTGTTTTACCAAATAGGCGAGCTGTTCCAGAGCTATGCAGTGGGAAAAAGCCGCAGAAATATCAGTGCATTGATGGATATCCGTCCTGATTATGCCAATGTAGAGCGAGACGGAAAGCTGGAAAAAGTAGACCCGGACGAAGTGGAAATTGACAGTATTATTGTAGTACAGCCGGGAGAAAAGGTTCCTTTAGACGGGATTGTTACGGAAGGGAGTTCCAGTCTAAATACCAGCGCTTTGACAGGTGAAAGCCTTCCCCGTGATGTAAAGCAGGGAGATGAGATTATCAGCGGATGTATCAATCTAAACGGTGTGCTGAAAATCAGGACAACAAAGGAATTTGGAGAGTCTACGGTATCGAAGATTTTAGAGCTTGTGGAAAATTCCAGTTCCAGAAAGTCCAAATCCGAAAACTTTATTTCCAAATTTGCAAAAGTATATACACCGGCAGTTTGTTATAGTGCCTTGGCACTGGCAATCCTTTCGCCTCTGGTACAGATGTTGTTTTTGGGACAGACAGCTCAGTGGGGCGTATGGATTTATCGTGCATTGACATTCCTTGTTATCAGCTGTCCTTGCGCTCTTGTTATCAGTATTCCGCTCAGCTTCTTTGCCGGAATCGGCGGGGCAAGCAAGGAAGGTGTCTTAATTAAAGGCTCTAACTATATGGAAACCTTATCTCAGGCGAAATATGTGGTCTTTGATAAGACAGGTACTTTAACACAGGGTGTCTTTGAGGTAAGCGGTGTTCATCATAATGAAATGGAAGAAAAGAAATTGTTGGAATATGCTGCATTGGCGGAATGTGCTTCTTCTCATCCAATCAGTAAGAGCCTTCAGAGAGCTTACGGTAAAGAAATTGACAGAAACAGAGTTTCCGATATTCAGGAAATCAGCGGTCATGGAATAATTGCAAAAGTAGACGGAAGAGAAGTTGCAGCAGGAAACAACAAGCTGATGAAGAAATTAAACGTGGAATATCAGGATTGCCACAAAGTGGGAACGATTATCCATGTGGCAATAGACGGCAAATATGAAGGACATATTGTAATTTCTGACCTTGTAAAGGAACATTCCAAAGAAGCCATTGCACGGCTGAAAAAGGCAGGAGTAAAGAAGACGATTATGCTTACCGGAGATGCAAAAACTGTGGCAGAGCAGGTTGCACAGTCTTTAGGAATTGACGAGGTTTATGCAGAATTACTTCCGGGAGATAAGGTAACAAAAGTCGAGGAATTACTTTCGGCAAAATCTGAAAAGGAAAAACTGGCATTTGTAGGTGACGGCATTAATGATGCGCCGGTTCTTACCCGTGCAGATATTGGAATTGCCATGGGCGCTATGGGCTCGGATGCAGCCATTGAGGCGGCAGATGTGGTTCTGATGGATGACGACCCGCTGAAAATTTCTAAAGCCATTGGAATTTCCAGAAAATGCCTTGGCATTGTATATCAGAATATTGTTTTTGCATTAGTGATTAAATTCGGTTGTCTGGCGCTTGGAGCAGTAGGCGTTGCCAACATGTGGTTTGCGATTTTCGCAGATGTGGGTGTTATGATTATTGCTGTTTTAAATGCAATTCGTGCTCTCAGAGTACAAAATTTATAAAAGTTACTGTAAGAAACAGTTGCTTTTACAGGGATAAGAACGTATACTGTATAAGGAAAAGATTTTAAGGAGCTGTTATATAGAGCAGCTCCAATCCTTACAAGATGAGTTAGATGAAACTAATAAGAAAGAAGGCAGAAGATGAAGCTAAGTGAATTACAGATAGGAAGCACAGCCACTATTCTTTCCGTAGGAGGAAGCGGCGCTTTACGTCAGCATTTTCTGGATATGGGTTTGATACAGGGAACAGAAGTAACCGTAGTAAAATATGCGCCGATGGGAGACCCGATTGAGCTGCGTATCCACGGATATGAACTGACTATTCGTTTAGAAGATGCAGAAAACATTGAAATCAGCAAAGAGCATCGACCGAAAGATAAGGAAAAGAAGAAGAACAGACAGGAAAAGCTGCACCCCGGATATGGTGAGGGCGGAAAATTTCATGACAGAAAAAGTGAAAATCCATTACCGGACAGTGAAACTTTAACCTTTGCGCTGGTGGGAAACCAGAACTGCGGAAAAACAACTTTATTCAATCAGCTTACAGGCTCGAAGCAGCATGTGGGGAACTTCCCCGGTGTTACCGTAGACCGCAAGGATGGTGTGATTAAAGGTCATAATAACACATTGATAACAGACTTGCCGGGAATTTACTCTATGTCACCTTACAGCAGTGAGGAAATTGTCACAAGAGAGTTTGTTATCCGTGAAAGACCAAAGGGAATTATTAACATTGTAGATGCTACCAATATTGAAAGAAATATGTATCTTACCATGCAGCTTTTGGAGCTGGGATTTCCTATGGTAGTGGCTTTAAATATGATGGATGAGCTTCGGGAAAACGGAGGTTCTGTTCTGGTAAATGAGATGGAGGCAGCTCTTGGTGTGCCTGTTGTGCCTATTTCGGCAGCAAAGGGGGAAGGGATTGAAGAGCTTATCCAGCATGCCCTTCACGTGGCAAAATATCAGGAAACACCGATGGAAACAGATTTTTGCCGAAAAGAGGAAGGAATTCACAGAGGAATTCATGCAGTCATGCACCTTATTGAAGACCATGCACAGAAGACAGGAATTCCGGTGCGCTTTGCAGCCAGCAAGGTGATGGAAGGTGACAGAAAAATTTTAGAGCAGCTGGAGCTTACAGAAAATGAACAGAATATTTTAGAGCAAATTGCAAAGCAGACGGAGGAGGAAACAGGTCTTGACAGAGCAGCAGGAATTGCCCAGATGCGTTTCCAGTATATTGAAGATGTCTGCGGAGAAGCTGTGGTAAAGCCAAAAGAAAGCAAGGAGCATATCAGAAGCAGAAGTATTGACCGTTTTCTTACGGGAAAGTATACAGGAATTCCTGCGTTTATCGGAATTATGGGAATTGTATTCTGGCTTACCTTCAGTGTGGTAGGAGCTTTTCTTCAGGGACTTTTAGAGTCCGGTATTATCTATCTTACAGAACTGGCGGATATGGCAATGCAGGAAGCACATGTATCAGGTGTGCTGCATTCTCTTGTCATTGACGGTATTTTTAATGGTGTAGGCGGTGTCTTGAGCTTTCTGCCGATTATTGTAACCTTGTTTTTCTTCCTGTCCCTTTTGGAAGACAGCGGTTATATGGCTCGTGTGGCATTTATTATGGATAAGCTGCTTCGAAAGCTGGGACTTTCCGGAAGAAGTATTGTGCCTATGCTGATAGGATTTGGATGTACTGTTCCGGGTGTTATGGCAAGCCGTACCCTTCCTTCCGAGCGAGACAGAAAGATGACAATCCTTCTTACGCCGTTTATGAGCTGTACTGCAAAGCTTCCTATTTATGCGTTTTTTACAGCAGCATTTTTCCCAAAACACGGAGCTCTGGTTATGATTTCTCTGTACGTTTTCGGAATTGTTATGGGAATTATTATGGCGTTGATTTTCAAAAAGACGGCGTTTAAAGGGGAGGCAGTTCCTTTTGTTATGGAGCTTCCCAATTATCGTATGCCGGGACTGAAAAATGTGGGACATCTGTTGTGGGATAAGGCAAAGGACTTCCTTCAGAGAGCTTTTACTGTTATTTTTATTGCAACTATCGTAATCTGGTTCTTACAGAACTTTGATACAAGTCTGAATATGACAACAAATTCACAGAACAGCATTCTGGCTTTGGTAGCCGGTGTATTGGCGCCTGTTTTTGCACCTGTTGGATTTGGAGATTGGAGAATTGTAACAGCTCTGATTTCAGGATTTATGGCAAAAGAAAGTGTGGTATCTTCTCTTACTGTATTATTTGGAAGTACCGCTGCGTTGCAGAGCAGCATAAGTCTACCGGGAGCTGCAGCACTACTGGTATTCTGCCTTCTTTACACTCCATGTGTGGCGGCAATCGCCTCTGTAAAACGTGAGCTTGGGGGAAAATGGGCAACAGCGCTGGTAAGTGCATAGTGCGTAGTCGCATGGAGTGCGGCATTTGCA
>ENA-ORSX01000417-ORSX01000417.1-human-gut-metagenome-genome-assembly--contig:-NODE-417-length-46622-cov-3.916379_pt1 | contig 46622 bp, 66 predicted proteins | sample MGYA00241904_ERZ509172 | MGnify/ENA primary metagenome ERZ509172 (study PRJEB26280, sample SAMEA2338795) | human gut metagenome | biome: human gut; feature: human-associated habitat; material: faeces... | reverse complement strand
TTTCGCCATGAATTGCTATTATAAAAGCCGGCATACACCGGCCTAGCTCCCCATAGGAAGAATTTTGGGAATTTCCGAAAGGGGTGGAGAGCCAATGAAAGTATATTACATATTTATATACATGTAAATATAAAACATCATCCTTTCCATATCATCATTAGAATACCTTGTAAAAACCTACATAAGGGTTTAATATGAAATCATAATAGTGGAGGAATAACAAAATGAAAAAATTTAAAGTTTACAGATCTTTAGGTGTTTTAGACAAGCAGATTCGGAAGCATGAGCTTATCGCTGTTGAATACGGAACATCTATTGAAGAAGCTGAAGAGGCAATCAGAGAAAGCATCAAGGCTGATCTGGATACAAATCCGGATGCGCAGGCTTATAGAGATTTTACAAGCACTGTTGAAGAGCTTGAGTACAACGAAGACCATCACGAGAACAAGACATATCAATATTGTACGACCGGCATCATACATCCTGACTATGCAGCTGAAAACATTGTAATTGAATATGGTATTAAGGAAGAAGAATAGTAATACATAACAAACACCATGCTATTCAAGTATGGTGTTTTTATCTAGCACAAATTACACGTATAAACACGCCCTTTTCCATTGACATACGTGTTTATGCGTGCTATAATATATATGTAAAAGGAAGGAGATATCAGGATATGCCAATGACAGCAAAGCAAATGATAAAGTACCTAAAGCAGAACGGTTTTCAAGAAGTACCCGGCGGTGGCGGTTCTCATAGAAAATTCTATAATCCGGATACCAGAAAGACAACAGTCGTACCTTATCATTGCAAAGATTTAAAAAAAGGCATGGAGCAAGCAATACTGAAGCAGGCAGGGCTAAAAAAATAGCCTTGGCCTGCGCCGGTTATCCTAATATCTTATATTAAAGGAGGTATATGATATGTCAAAACTTTATTATCCAGCAGTTTTTCACGAAGCTGAACCAGATGAAAAAGGTTACTGGGTAGAATTTCCTGATCTGCCTGGATGCCTGACACAAGGTGAAACGCTGGAAGAAGCTGCAGAAATGGCAGAAGATGCACTGGGCACCTGGTTTGCGCCGAATCCGTTGGAACCAGCTCAGGAATTTCCTGTTCCATCAAATCCAAGCGATATCAAATTACAAGGTCGTGATTTTGTTTTAATGATCAAATATGATGGTGTCGAATGGGCCAAGCGGTATAACAACAAGGCCGTTAAAAAGACACTTACAATTCCAGCATGGCTGAATGATCTCGCCGATAAAAACAACATCAATTATTCACAGACATTACAGGATGCGCTTATTAAGAAACTTGGAATATAGTAAAAAATCTATCTCTTGAAGAGGTAGATTTTTTATATCTATTCTTTCAGTTCCGGAATAGCAATCATTTTTATATTCTTGTCTATATTGACATACACAGAAGAACCGGTATTTTTCTGTGCTTGTTTCAAAACTTCTTCATAATTCAATTTTTTTATCTTATCCGTTGGTACTATTTCAAATTCCAGGACCTTTCTTTCTGATGCATCCTGCCAGCCCATGCAGCCATATGCCAGCAGTGTTTCTTTTTTCAGATCATACAGCCACACATAAATGACACTGTTATGGTCAAAAATCTGCTGTCTCACTGACTTATTGCTATACTCCCCGAGACCTCTGTGCAACCTTATCCAATTAATAAGCTTTAACGACATTTTCATATCCTTATCCAACGCCTTTTAACGCATCAATTTGAGCCATGAGTTCTTCTATTTTTGCATTCACGTATTCTTCAGTAGCTACAGGCTTACCATTATATTGTAATTTATTTAAACCGCGTAAAGCTAAACCAATACTACTATCTCCTATATATATAATATTATCGGAGCTTATGGCGGCTATACGTTTCACATTATCACTTTTATCTTTTCCGTCAAGAGCTGCACCGAGGGCTAATATAACAGGTCCACTTACCTCTCCGCCAGTTTTATCCAACTTTTCATTCTGCAACTGCTCAACCTCTTCTACAACGGTGATTGCATCCGCACCATCGATCGACTTCCACACCACAACTTCCACCTGCTGCCCTGCATCCAGTGCCTTTGTCAAGGTTATCCGCGTAGCATCATGCGTGTAGTCTATTGTCTCAGCTGTCCGCAATCCATTGATATATACCTCCAAAATATCCAATGTAGTGTTATATCCAATTACACCGATATCGAATACTTTTTGTCCAGCTGTGCTGGTCATGATATTCGTAAACTTCCGGATGAGCGTTGAGGTGGACATCTGCTCTTTTATTCCGGAGAACCATGTATTGAACGCTGTATTATTAAAGGTGCGGTCTTCCTGGAAAGCTGTCTGATATTGATTGAAGAGTGTTGTGGTATCTACCTGGTCAATCAATCCGGTAACGACACCACACACACCTGCATCCAGTCTGGTATCTGTGATGAGTGACTGGGTGATCGTCGTTGTCTGCTTTGGTACGCTGACCACAGCCAGTCCCAGCTCGAACATTGTCGTGTCTCTCTGAACATCCGGAATGGCCGGATTCGTCGCACCGGTTCCTTTTTTTACCGCAAACCCGATCGTTCGAGCCGTGAAGTCTATCCGGATCACGATGCGGTCCATCCTGTTTAAAGATACGTCCGATGCAGCAATCTGCAATATTTCATCTGAATCAGAAATAAACCATTTCCAGTCTAGTCTAGCTTCTCCTTTTTTGATAATGATATTCATGCCTGTGCCAGCCGTCACTTGCAGGTTGTTGCTGGGTGATGCGAATACGCCATTCGAAATCAGTTTCCGCAGGAGATAATTGAAATCGTCCGCATCGTATTTCCTATCTTTATTCACACTGTTAAAAAATCCATATCTTATCGTCATATTATTTCCCTCCTTACGCTCCAAATGTCGGTGTCACCAGATATCCGGTCTCATCCTCTGATTCCATAACTTCTATGATCCGTGAATTTATCGACATCCCCCATCTGGCGTTCTCGATCGTTACCACATCGCCAAGAAAATAATCCTTCTTGTACTGATAATTCACATTCATACTGACTTCTCCACCAAAGGCTTTTGTCATGCTGACCTCTCCCAGTTTCTCGTATCCGCGTTCTGATAATGCATTGCTATAATCTGTATCCGACACCTCTCCATCGTTTGATGAGATATCTCTGGCGTCCACGAACATCTCTCTGCGGTCGATGCCGGACGCTGTTCCTACCGGCATCTTCCTGCGCTGGGAACCTTCTCCTTCACCGGCGACAAGCGCGAAGTTCTTATGCTGAGAATTCACCTCTTTATATTCGCTTGATACTAGATTGTCATTTTCATCCGAGAACACCACATAGGGATTCATATCCTGCGCATAAGAGCGGTCTATCCCTTTGTAAAGTTCAAACATGAACCGCCCTTTGTCCACCGGCATACGAAATCCAAGTCCATTCGCCTGGCATACGGAAATGATTACATTCGCAATCTCATCACCGGTGTACTGTGCGTCCATCCGTTCTTTCATTCCTTTCGGTGCTGCTATACCTATCTGTTCAATCTTTCTAGACATGATCTTCGGATCAGTTATATTGTCCTTAATGATGCTTATCAGACCACTTTCCACGGTACCACTGATCTGCGTCTGGTCATATACGATACGACGTGTCAGCAGGGATTCCGCGAACCTTCCAGTCACCTGTAGATACTCTTGTTCTCCGTCGTCTGTGATGTCGATGTCTTCGATGATTCCGACATACGGATCATCATAGCGTATCACATAGAAATCCTTCTGTAACAATTCTCTTACCTTCTGATCCATCGCTATATAGATTTCAAAATCACCAATATCATAGTAGCGGCTTACCCATATGACGGATGCCGTCTCAACGATACCGAGCTTCCTCATATCACGGTCTGCGATTACAAGTTCCATAGCTCACACTCCCTCATACTCATCACGATGGATGATGGATAGTTCAATAAACGGCTGCCCAGCCGCAGCTTCAAAGATGAATACATTATCTCCGATATCCAGTTGCAGCCATTTACTACCTGGCATGATGGAATTGAAGATGTTGATTTCTTGCGCATCACGCATAAGCTTCACGCTTTTATTTCCGACACGTGTCGATATCGTAACGACATCACCGGCTTGAAAGGTATAAGATAGCCCGAATGATTCACCTGTTGCACGGTTGAATATCTTAGGATCTGTGACTACTCCATTCATCCTCATGCGGAAGGTGATCCCATTCGTAATTTCTCCTCTGTTCAGTGCGACAATCTCCGGAATCTCCATCATCGTTCCAAATTCAAAGCTTTCTCCTTCATCGCATACAAACTCAAATGTAAATTCATCGATGATCTGAGAACCGCCATCTATCTGTTCAATGACATTCTTGAAATACGGATCAGGGCATAGCAGCGACACCTGCGCCAGCTGCATATCTGCGAAGTGATCGATCTTTATATCCTGTACATATCCTTCGATATATACATCACGGTGAGAATTTTGATAATACACTTTTAAATATTCCTTGCTGTGGATATACTTGTACAGCCGGATGCGGCTGTCTTCCACATCCCCCTGAAAATAGATATAGATATCTAGGTGCTTCGATCCGGCCGTGGAAGAGATGAACGTCTCCCCATCATATCCTACCATTTTTGAGGTATTGATCTGTGCCGTCGGTGGTCCAAGACCGTCAATCTGTCCAATGATATAGTCCGGGTCTTTTGTCAGCTCCAACCGTTCACCTTTTTTATTTTCCACTGCCACGACTGCATTCATTTCTTTCCACCTCTGCTCATCATATTGTAAAAATTGAATGCACTGTTCGTCTGTCTATAGATTTCCCTGCGTGACAGTGCTTTCGGTGAATAATTATACTGATTGAATACAGGCTGGGCCATCTGCTCGCCAGCTTCAGATCCAGTGTTCTTTGGGGCAGCTACTTGCATCAACTGAACCTGTTTTATCGTCAGTTCATTATTCGCTGCGCTGATTCCACTAAACGCAGAAGATAGTGCATCAGAAGCCGCTGCAGCTGCTTCTTTTGTTTTCCGAATCATAGAGATACCCATATCATCTATTGGATCGAGCACCTTGTGCATATTCTTATAAGCACCACCGCCAAGGCCCTGCATATAGAAATCCATAATCTTTTCACCTTCTTTAGACGGTGAATGTTCATCTAATGCACTCTTAGTACCTCTTTTTATGGCGTTTCCTATATCCCATCCTACACTGAATATATCGATTGCCCCAGTACCATTTGATATGCCAATCACATAATTCTTTCCAACACCGAACATCGATACGGATTCAGCTCCATCTTTGAATTTTTCACCACTCTTTTCGCCTTTATTCTGCACATCTTTGTTCTTTCCACCTATCCCTGACAGCATACCATTGACAAGCGTTGCGCCTGCATTATAGGCAGTGCTCTCTTTTGATTCAGCCCCTGATGCAAAGCCATCAGCGTTTTTCTTACCTTTGTCTTTTGATTCTTCCTTTTTGTCCAACGCTTTGACTGCCTGCCTGGCCATATCAGCAAATGTTCCGACAATACCCGGCTTCTTCTCATCCACCGTGGATTTCATACCTTCAAGCTCTTTCTGTGTATTCTCAATCTTAGCTTCCTTGCTCTTGATCATCTCCAATAGGGTCTCATCACCGGTCTGCTTGTATTTTTCCTTGAGTTCTTTCAGCGATCCTTTTTCAAATTCAAGCTGCGCTGTCATCATTTCTTTCTGATCCGCATAGGATTGACCTTTAGATGCAATGACATCCGTCTCTATCTTTGCAATCTGCTCCGGTTTTCCACTTTGCAAACGCATAGAATTTACCTCATAGCTATCGATATCTTCGTGGTAGCCCTTCAGCAACTCATTCTGCTTGTTCAACTCTTCCTGCTTTTTTACTGTATCATCCGTCAACATTGCTATCTGCTGCGCAGTGCTCGATTTCACTGCATCTGCATTCTTATACCACTCTTCTCCATATGTCTTCAGCAGTTCTGTCTCTAGCTGTTTCTTTTGCATGTTATTATCTGATATCTGAGCGCTCAGTTCATTGGCCTTTGTCTGCGCTTCGATAGATTTCGTCACAGCTTCCTTATACGCCGGCAGCTGTGCTTCCAGGATGATCTCTGCACGTTTCTTCGTCAGCATATTGTCAATGGAGCCGCTCAGATCCTTGTATCCGGTTATAACTCCATCATTCAGTTCCATTTCCGTTCCCAGCGCCTGATTCAGGTCGTTCAGGATGAATTTCACTCGGTCCTCATATTCCCCTTTCAACTTCCCGTTTCCGTCTACGAGGTTCTTCAGCTCGCTGTACAGGGACTGTGTGTTCTCAATCTCTCCCAGATTTGCGGAAAGCTGTTCCTCCTGAGCCTTTCGCAGGTCATTACGGGCATCGATCTCCTCCTGGATGGCTTCCATATTCTTGCGGTGTTCATCGTTTTCAAGTGCCGATTTTATGAGGAATCCGCCGATTGCCAGTGTCACGCCGGTGATGGCTGTCGCCAATGCAATCCACGGATTCGCGGCGATGGATGCCCCCAGTGAAGACATTGCATCACCTACAAGTGGCAGCTTATCTCCCAAATCAAACAACGCTTCCCCTGCATGAATGATATCGTCCTTGAATCCTACGATCGTCTTGACTGTGAATGCAGCCGCCAGCGCAGCTCCCACCGTCTCTACGACCGGTATGATCGTCGGAAGGTTCTTAATTGTCCATTGCACTCCGTCCTTTAATATTGGCAACATCTGCTCAGCAAGTGGCATAAGCAGGTCAGTTTTCACGCTCCTGCCCAATTCCTTGAACTGATTCCCGATATCCGAATACTTTACCTTGTTGATCTCCTGCATGGTCTTCTTCGTCTTATCCGCAGAGCCATTGACCATCGTCAAAGACTGTACACCGTCTTTTCCAAGGTCTTCCCACATAGTACCGAACAGATCTACACCGGCCTGATTCTGTTTTACCTGATCGTCCATCGAGAAGAGGGCGTTTATCGTCTTTGCTGTAGCGTCGCGTGCTGATTCGCCACCTTTGGCGAATGCTTCCCGCATCTTGTCAGCGTCCAGCCCTAACAGCTCGAATCCTTCCGTCGTCGTCTGTGTCGTGTCCTTCGTTCGGATACCGAACTCTTTCATGGCGTCTCCTAACTTGTCTACGGAAAACGTTCCATCCAATGTTCCGTTCTGAAGACTATTGAAGAATTCTTCCGCGGAATACCCCATCTGTTCATAGTGGACCGCATATTCATTGATAGAATCCAGTAGGTCTCCATTCTTGTCTAGACCGTTCTGTGCGCCCTGCGCCAGCAGATTATAGGCTTCTTCCGATGATATGCCGAATTGGTCCATCAGCATCTTCGCAGAGCGTACCGATTCCTGGATATCCCATCCGAAAGTATCGCGTAGTGCAATAGCGTCCCTTGTAAAGTCCTTCAATTTGGATGGATCAAGCTCGTTCGTCTGCCGTTTCACTTCACCCATCGATTCCGCGATATCGTCTAAGCTTTCACCGTAATTGTTTTTATACAGTTCTTTCATCTGGTCATTATAGACCTTCATCTTACTGGCACTGATACCGGTAGAAGCTGAGAAGGATGCGGATGCGCGTTCGGATTCTGTGGCTAGCTCTTTGAATCCGTCGATTGCGGCACGTATCGCATCCGCTGCCAGAGAAGCAATTGCCCCCTTTAGAATTGTGAACCCACCTTCAGAATGTTTTGCTGAATCTCCGGCATCATCCAGAGCATCCGACAATTCATCTCCTGCATAGGCAGCATCCTTCAACTTATCCTTGTTTGTCTGCAGATCTGTAGAAAGTCCCGATATTTTCTGCCCCAGTTCCTTGGTTGCATCAGAATCCTGCCCCTTTGATAAAGCTGATTCCTGATACTGGCGTTTCAGATCATCAAGTTCCTTTTCCTGTTCTGATATCGTCTTCGTAAGCTTATCGACTTCAGAATCCGAATCTTTTGATGCGTTCGTGATATCATCCAGCTGCTGCCGATACTTGTCCCGCTGCTTCTCGCTGCTCTTGACGACAGCAGACTGATTCTCGATTTTAATCTGGAGATCCTGGGCAGCTTTGCTTGTCTCTCCCTGCTCATCACATACCATCTGATACTGCTGTTTCAGAGCCTCCAGGATGGACTTCTGTGCATCGATGTTCTTATCCAGGTTCCTTAGTTTTGCACCCAGACCATCCGCCGATGAACCCCAATCATCCATTCCGGCTGTCGCATTCTTGAACTCCGCATTTGATAATCTTATCTCACGGCGTGCCTGCGTCATACTCGCTTTCAAATCGCTTATATCAACTTTCCACTTCATCGTGGATTCTGTTTCTTTGCTCATGTCTTCACCTTCCTTTCATCAGTACCAACTATCATCTGTTGCGGGGCGTCGTATGATCTTATTCCCCTTTCCGTCATACAGCACCTGATCGCCCTGTTTCAACGGTGTTTTCAAATCTTCGCTTTCTTTTCTCTGTTTCATTACACGATTTATCAGCAGGAACACTTCTCCTGATTTCTCACGGCGTATCATAAATGGATTCAGACCACTGTACCTGCTGCACAGGAGGTCCGATATCTCAAACATAAGTTCATAAAGGGACAGGGATCTACCCTGTCCCTTATTTAGTTTGGGGAATCATTACCTATGAACGTCTGTTTTACATAATACATCGTGGCAGCTATCACCATGATGATATCCTTCGTTTTCAGTTTCCGCAGGTCCTCTTCAGTGATCTTTGGAAACATATCCTTTAGGAGTTCCTTTATCATCTGCATCTTACTTCTTACGATTCGGAAAAGTGCTTCCGTAGCTTCTTCCTCCGACATCTCTCCTATATCTTCAACCTGCGAGATGATCGAAATCATATCTTCCACTGTCCCCCATCGTAGATCATAGTTATCACAGGTCAGCGTTTTTTCTACTTCCTGATGTTTGTTATATATTTTCAGTTCCATAATGATCCTTCCTCTTCCTTATCATTCAGACGTTGACGGAGTTAGCGGCTTCAATGTATCACAAGTTGTTACCTCGGTGAAGAATGTAGTCAGATCAGCAAGATTGTCTGATTCATCAACTACCAGTGCTTTCTGCGTCTTCCCTTTTTTCGTGAACTTATGAATCGTATTGATACCGGTGATCACGAGGCTCTGCCCAGAGCTGTCTGTATCTGCTCCTTTCGCTTTACTAGATTCTTCCGGTATGTTCGCCGAACACTTATATCGCCAAACATACCGCTTCGTGTCATCTGTCTTATTCAGGATATATCCTAAAGCGAAATATGCCTGTTTGACCGTTCCATCATCCATCAGCGCACCGGTCTCCGGATCAACATCTTTTCCAATGATCTCCGCCTGTGTAGCAATATCTAGCGCTGGCACCGATACTGTGATCGTATCAGCACCCTCTGCTTTGATAATCAGTGCGATCTTGTTATCATATGGCTTTGAAGCACTGGCTGTTTCTGTTGTTTTTGATATCTCTGCAAGAGGCGCCAGCATCTTCACCTGTCCTGTTTCATATTTTTCAATCGAATCTTCTGTAATCATAGCATAGCAAAGATTCTCACAACCTCTGAATTCCTGAACTGTTTCCATCGTCCATCCTCACTTTCTTTTTTGTTCATAGAGTGCGTTTAGCCCTCTTCCTGTATGCGATATTTCATCGCTCATCACGTCATATCCTTTTCCATCTATAATAAAGCCATTCCTGCGCAGCAACTGAATCACCAACAACGGAACCTCATTGACAAGTGCAGGATCTGATGAATAGAAGTTGATATCAAAGTCCCAGATACAGGCATCTGGAGCATTATCGTAGAATGTCACATCTTCTGTACTGTTGTTCCAGACGGTGAAGAAGGAAGGCGGATAGCTTTCTTCATCTGACATCGATCCCTGCAATCTCACTGGATATCCGAATGTCGATAATAATGTTTCAAGTTCATCTTTCATCTTGATCTCCCCTTCTTTGCGGATATTTGCAGATGATGTCGTATGACCTCCTCCTGCACATCTTTTATCCTTTTCTTCATCTTCGATCCGCGGAATGTGTTATATAGCTGTTGGTCCTTCTTCATCTTCGGTGTTCCATACATCAAGAAGATGGATGCAAGACCGCCGTCACTGATCTTGAATCCGACGTTCATCTCCGCTTGCATACCACTCCATTCCACCGATGGCTTATCAATAAGTGATTTCTCGGTATCGCCGGTAAGATGATGCTTTTTGATCGCTTCGGCAGCTTCTTCCGTGATCATCCCATGCACCTTTTCCAGACATTCATCAACGGCCGGTTTGATATCACCGCTCATCTCATCGAGACGTTCCAGCAGATCTTTAAAACCGGTAAAATCACATGACATCTTGTTACTCATGGCTTTCCTCCTACAGCCTTTACCTTAAACTTCAGGAACTGATGCCGCATATCGATATCCTCCGGTGTTCCGATGATATCATACGTCTTTCCTGTTTCGCATACATAGATCTGACAGTCTGCTGTGATATCCGGCCGGAACCAAGTTTCTATGACGGCTGTGTCTATGGTCGTCACGATGCCGTTCGACATTACTTCCGTACCACCAAAAGTGCGGAAGCTTGCAAATACCTGCATATCAATAGAGACTTCTGACGGTTTTGGATACATCTTTGTCGATACCATCTTCACCGTTTTTGTACATGGCTTCAAAATGAGCATAGGAACTGTGAATGGGTCTTTCGGTCTATACATCACCATCACCCTTTTCAAAGCTCAGCTGCATGGCTCGTTCCTTGAAATATGGTGACAGCTGTCCGGATCCACTTCCATAGTTCCACAGGTCCGCAACGCCGCGGGCGATCACCCCGAAGGATGCCGGCGAATCGATCACACGAGGATCGATTCCGGCACTCTTCAGGTATGCCTTCGTTTCATCGATATAGAACGATATCGTGCCATCCTGATAGGCACCTGTAACGCCCAGTGCTGTCTTTACCTTTTCAAGGATCAGTGCATCCTCCATGGATGGTCACCCCCTGCCTATCCCTGCGCAGGGGCAGATTTCTTCAGCAGATAGATATATGCAGGATCCAACACCTTACCGTCATTCACGACCAGCGCCTTATCGACATACTGATTCGTTTCATGGTCAAAATATCTCATCAGCGTAAATTCCATATTAGAGTTGATCGCATAAGCCATCTCTGGAACCCAAAACATACCGAAGTATTCTCCATCCGCGCAGCTATCGAAGTCTTTGAAGATATCTTTTTCTACACGATTCACCTCGTATTCGTTGAATTTATGCAGCTTGTCGCTAGCATCGAATCCTGCTTTTTTAATCGGCTGGCCAGATGTATCCTTCATCGTGCAGAGGTTGCTGACATATGTCTGCTTCGCAATCACGAATTCCGGACGTTCTTTTTCCATTGCCATAGGGATTTCCGCAAACAGTTTCTTTTCCCATGCTGTCCAGTCACTAATATCGTCTGCAGTAAACGCAATGATGTTCGCTGGCAGGATACGGCTTCCGCTTTCCTTTTTTGCTTCTGTCAGGATACCTTCCATCTCATTGTTTGCCGGAACTCCGGAGATTATCTCCTTATCCATCGCTTCTACATATGCTTTCGCAATCACTTTTCCCAATTCAGTTTCAAATGCAGCAGTCTCCAGGATACTTTCCAGCAATGTCTTTGCGATACGGATCTCACCGATGTTATATCCAAACTGGACATTCCCAGTAGTCTTTCCACCCTTCTGGCGGTCGCTTACGGTAGTTTCCGTGATTCGTTTGAAGGTTGCGCCGAATGCTCCGATCGGATATTTCATTCCACCCTTGACATTCGTTTTCTTGACTTTTGTGTACAGCTGCCCGCGGACTTTCTCCACTTCTGTGATAAAGGTCTGCATGACTGTGACAGGGATCACGACGCCCAGATCTTCACTGGTATTCGCTTCATTTGCACGAGTGATCAGAACTTCATTCATTTCACCTGTGCGGAAGTATTTCTGGAATGCCTTTCGATATTCCATCGTTCCTGTTGGACCCGCTTCACGTTCCTCATCAGCAGCCGCAGCTGCACCTCCTGAATTCAATCCATAGCTTGCCAGTGGATTGAATCCTCGCTGTTCTCCATTTCCTGCTTCGCCTGCATCATCAACAGGCGGCAGGGACCGAATCTGTTCATTCACGGATTCGATCTGCTCCTCCACAGCATCCAGACTTTCATTGATCGCCTGGCGTTCTTCCTGCGTCTCGGCTGCAACCAATGAAGTGCGAAGGGTACTTCTCTGTTCTCTGAAGTCTTTCAATAGATTGTTCAAATACTCTCTGATGTTCATATCTTATTTTCCTTTCTTGTACATACGTACTAGTGCTTTCGCTTTATTCACGCAGGCTGTATCTTTCCTGCTTAGCGCCTGTTCTTCTTTTGCGTGTTCAAACGCCTGTCGGGCTTCATCACAGTTTCCTTTATCCCGCAAAGATATATCTGTTTCCTCATAAGCCGGCCATGTCACACCTGACACTTCCATTACTACAGATATCTTTTCGATGTATCTCGTTGGATGTTCGGAATCCAGATCATCCCAACGCTGTTTACGAATTCCGAACATGAAGGACATGCCGCATATATCTCCCCTGTCCACAGCAGAACAGAATTCTCTCGCAGTTCCATTGTTTACGACATCCACGCCAGCTCGGATCGCCATACCGTTGATATCGACACTCAGCTGCATCGTGCTGTTTATATTGTCTTTTCGACTTCTGGCCATCGGTATCATACCGGTCATATGATTAACTAAAAAGCTCACATCCGTAAGGTCTGTTTCATCCAGCGCGCCACGGCAGATCACTTCGTCATACCACCCCATATCTGTTTTACTTTCATATACGATTGGCCGTCCTACAATTACACGCTCATTTTCTGAACTTCCATCTTCCGATCGTACTTCGCACATATAACTTCTTCTTACAAACTCATCCATTCCTTTCACCGCCTCCTTTTCTATTCTTCGCCACGTTGTATTTTCAGTGCATCTTCAACATTCACGAGTTCTTGCATTTCATCGTTTTGTCTTTTCGTTTTATCTTGATTGATCTGGTACTGCTGTGCATACTCTACTCTTACCCAGTTGAGTGACTGGTAACGTATTCCTTTGAGCTCTTCCATCGGTTCATATCCAAATGCGACACGCTTCTCGTTTTCAAAGAGTGCTCCCGTCTGTCCCAATTCCTTGACCATAGCGAGCGTCTGCTGTGGATTCATGAAGACTAGTTCTTTCGGATAGAACACGATCTCATTCCTGTATCCACCCTTTTGCTGCTCTGTGAAAAGTTTTTTTGTGAAAGACTGCGAAGCTGATATAGCAATCGGTTCTATTGCACTTTGATAAAATGAAGCGTAATCCTCCGATGTATATTTCCCGGTTATGATCTCCGCTGGTGTGTGCCAGTTTCTGGTGATCTTGCTGTCCAGAAATTGCAATGTGTCCTTGTCAATCAATTTCACATTATGCGTAATTGGGATATACTCATTCGTAAGATCCAGCGGCAAGAGCCCACTTTCTGAATCCATCAGATGTTTCTCGAATTTTTTGATATCCTCAACCATGTTCTTATCTGCTGTCAGAGTGTTATATTTCACGATGCCGTTTATCGTCAACGATATCTTCATCGCCTTTCGGATGCCTTCCAGCAGATCATCATTGATCTCCACCGTCTTTTTTATATTCTGATGGTTTGGTCTTCCAAATTCATCACCACCCATCAGGTCATTCTGTGCAAAATGCGATTTTAGGTGGATGATGGAATCATACGGCACTGTGGATTCATATCCGCTACCAAATGCCATCTTGAGATAGAGCCTTCCTGCCGGATCCTGCATGAAGGTGACCTGTTGTGGATTCAAAGGCCATAGACCTTTTGCCGTTCCTTTCTCATCCTTTTGGATATAGATGAACGAATTATAAGTAAGCAATAGCATCCATGCCCACTTTTCAATGAACTCACTTGTCGTCATGAGTGGATTGGGATCTTCTAACATCCGCTGCATAGCACCTCTGACCGGTATAGGATCGAATCCGTCATATCGGATATGGCGTGGTCTCAGCTTCTTCAATTCATTCACGATCGCATCCAGTGTCTGCTGGACGACATCGTTTACGAAGATGTTCTGACTTCTTCCGGAATAGATAGGGGTAACACCATTCGTCATCGTTCCATAATTCAAATTTTTGGGATGTTTTTCAACACCGAACATATCGGATAGAGTTTTCAATATCCCCATTCCATCATCTCCTTACCGCTGCCATAAAATCAGCCTTCATCCTTCTCCATATCTCGTTCAATATGACAAGACTAACTGCACCATCTATTTTCTTTCCTGCCATGTTCTTCTCTTTGACCAGCATGATATGTCCGGTATCCCATACCTTCACACATGCATTTTTCAAATTCCATGTATCTATCGGATTGTTATACACGATCAGTTCCTGTCGGATCTCCTCTTCCGTCAGCTTCGTTGGTGTACTCATCACCCAGCGATTTTGCGGTATCGCTTCATAGCTATATCCTATTTTATCCAACCGCTTTGTGAACTCCTTTGAAAATTTGTTATCGTATCCACATTCCAGCATCCGCAGCTCGTACTCCTTATGCATTTCAAGGAACCAGTCTGCGACAAGCGATACATCTATTTCATTATCATCCACGATGCGCAGATGACCTTCTCTGGCCCATTCCTGATACTTTGCACCGGCTTCTACATCATCACTGTTTCCCAGTTTACTGACCGGTATCCAGTACATCGATGCGATATATTTATGTTTATCCTTTGGTCGCATCATGAGCAGCTTTGCGGAGCATAAGTCTGTGGTCTCTGCCAGATCGGCAGCTCCCAGACACACGCTTCCTCTGAAATCTTCTATTTTGAATCCTTTTACATAATTCAGCTGCTCATCCATCAGCCATTTTTCAGCTTCCGATACCTTGAAATCGAAATCCTTCGACATGACATACATGCGGGCAGATTTGCTGAGCTTCGCTTCTTCCACCCGGTCACGGAGATAGGACCATTTTTTAACAGCTCCGATGGATGGATTCGACTTCTGCCATGCAGGATTGATCCCCTGTTCATTCGTTTCCCATATCTCGCTTTCGGAATCCTGCGTATACAGCCACGGCAGTTTACGCTTTGCGCTTTCCCGGCCGTCTTCGCGCTCGTTGATCCGGCGATATTCTTCCAGCGTTTTATCCAGAAAACCATCTGCGACGAATCCTTCCGAACCGAACATGAAGATCTTATAATTATCCTTCGTGCTAGTAGACTGCTGGATCGGCTTATAGATACCATCATCCAGAAGTGCCCATACCTCATCGATCCCCGCCATATCGATGTTCCGGCCTTCTTTGTTACGGCTGGAATCCGATAGCTTTGAAAGAAGATTATGATTGAAATTGCAGCTTATCCCTTTCTGGTTGCGCCATGTATCCATGCTTTTCGGATCTATCGTCATCCTCATTGCATCGATCTCCCGATAGCATAGGTCGGCTATATTATCATCTGTTCCTGAGCATATGATATTAGACCCAGGCTGTCCGATCATCAACTCCGCAAGTTCAAGGGCGGCGATCAATACTGTTTTTCCGTTCTTTCTAGTAACGAGCAGCAGCACTTCCTGAAATCTGTCCACCCATCCTCCGGTGTCTATCGATTTGATCTTAAAGCTATATATGACCTCTATGAATGCTTTTTGCCATAACAGCAGGATCATCGGTTTTCCGTGAAATGGTGCTTTTGTCAGCTTTACACAGTTTTCGATGAAATCGATACGCAGATCAGCTTCCTTCGTGTCATAACGGTATTGTTCATCATCCCATTCCTGAATGAGATGATCCAGCCCTGCTATGAACGCTTTGCTCGCATAGGTGTCTCCATTCCTTATCGATTCCCTATATTTCCACAGCCATGTATCTTCATACTTCATGTAATTTCCTCAACCACTGGCGGAATAAGCTGTCTTCTCCTTCATCCGTATGGTTGATCGCAGAGCGCAGCACTTTCAGCGAGTTATTGTACTGCTGCAACAGCTCCTTGTACTGCTTTGCGGCCGGTGTCGTTTTCTGCCGGTTCAGATCTTTATCCGATACGCGGATGAATGGAAGCTTTTTCAAAGAATAGAGCGTTTTTTCAAGGAAGATGATATCATCGACCAGCGGCTCCATCAGACTTCTTGTCGCATCATCCGGAAGTTGTTTCAGCAATTCTTTTTTACGTTCCATCCTGTCAGCTCCTTTTGTCTAATATCTTTCGGTCTTTAAAAATCACTTTTGAAATTTCCGGAAAATTTCTTCAAAAATCTCATTTTTTCGCTTTCGGTGACAATACTGAATCCCTTACAGTCCCTTTTCAGCTTCAGTGAATCCCTGACCCGGGGGGACTATCTTCTTTTCATGTGTTCGACTTGCAGTTTATGATTCAGTGACATCAGATCGAACACATATTGTTTTCCGAAATTTTTATCCAGCTCAGTTCGTTCCAGCTGTTCCTGTACCAGATCAGAAAGCATGTTGATCTCAATCATATCCAATGACACACCGCATGTATCTATTGCCTGCACGATCTGCTTCGACTTCTTTACTTCCGGCATTTTCGGTATTTCGCGCGGCAACATGCCAGCAATCTCACTCTTATCATTGTGTTTGCTTCTTGTTGCCAGCGCTTCATCTACATATTCAAGCAGCATTTCCGCAACATCTCTTCTTATGCTTATCGTATAATTTGGTTCTATTTCACCAATAAAGTGATCGATCATATTCAGATCTGATGCGCCTTTTACTTCATCCTTATATCTCATACAACTTCCTCCTCACGCTGTATACATAGAGAACCATTCCTCTATGTACTTTATAGTTTCTTCTGCATTGCTGCGTTCTTGTGCCCGCGCCTTGCATGTATCCTTATCTACATCAATAAATACACTAGATGCATTCAGACGTATCTCCAGACGCTGTCGTTCCATTGCCATCGGAAGTCCTGCAATCACATACGCATTCTCCCACTTGCCTGTCCTATACTTGATTTGCTCATATAAACAGTCACGTACAGCGAAAGCATTCATCTTTAGTCTGTCCGGTTTGGCATATCTGTCATTGATAGATATCATCTGATAGATGCTGTCCATATCGACGATGAGATCATTCGGTCCTGCATTAGTTTGTACGAATGTCGTCTTTCCTCCACACGGTGGACCGTAAACGATATATGCCTTGCGATATCCTTCTTTTCCGAACCTGCGATGTATCTCATTGTGACATCTAAAATGTACTAACATAATCAATTCCGGATTCAGTGATGTCATGTAATCGTTGATATTCTGGTCTGTAAGTTCCTTCTTATGGTGCGCGACCATATCATACTTTTTAATGATAGGTCTTCCACAATGCTCACAATAGACCATTCCATCATCTGTATTCTTTCGTTCATTGGCTAGATACTCTTTCAAGCTATTGAACTCATCTGAATTATAGAATTCTTTCTTATTTTTAAACATTACGCTATCCTCACCCACTTGTATACTGTGATGTATGGCTGCAGGTTGTTATGCGCAGCTCCTCCACCGGCATTGTTGTTTGTTGCAGTTGTTGCGTTATTACTTGCAGTATTCGCCCCTATGCTTACAGTGTGAGCATGGTCTCCTGCTCCGTATGTCTGTACACTATGGCTGTGGTCACCAGCAGATTGTGCAGCTGTCGTAGAAGAACCGCTGTAATCACTCGACCATCCCATTGTAGCCCACTTACCACCGGTTCCACCCGGCACTTTTTGTCTGGTATAGATCGTATGGGTATGATTTCCACCACCTCCGGTATATCCTGTATGGCTGTGATTTCCGGCACTTCCTGATGATGCGCTGTGTCCATGAGCATTCTGACTATGATTGTGTGAATTCTGACTATGTGTATGTGTTGGCATTTCATTCACTGTTGTCGTATGCTTCTTTTCTCCACCAGTCTTCTGCGCTGTATTGAAATCTGCATCATTCTCATCGACGCCAACGGTGACACGCCCTTTCCCAAAACGCTCCCATATACCACCGAAGTATTCTGCCGGATTGACATTGCGGACACTTTCAAAAATTGAACCGATAGGCCAGCTTCCACTTGCCTGCTCTGCACGTTTCGATATGCTGAAGAATCCTGCGTCTAATTTGCAGATTGCCGCATCTTTATCCGTTATCGTCACAAGTGTTCTGAACTCTACATATCCAGTATTTCCTTCATTACTCAACAAGCGCACTTTCATCGTTCCCGCTGTATACCACAAGGTTTTATCTATCTTATAATTCAGATAACCTTCTTCCAGCTGTAAGACGGAGCTAGTGGTTACGCTTCCTGATCGGTCGGTTACTTCTACTCTCAGATTCGTTTTCTGTGATGGTAGAGGTATTAAAAATAGGATCAGTTCATTTTCATCATTTGCTGAATTGCACGATCCATATTGGTCTACGTCAGCAAAATATATACTTACGATATTTCTCACTCTTCATCACCTCACTATACATCTCGCTTATATGTCCCATTAGTGCGGCAGAAGATGTCCGTTGCTCTTATATATCTTCCATTGACTTTTTTATAAATATTGTATCTTTGATACCTTCCATTGATCTTTAAGAATATATGTCCTGCTGGCTCCGCCGGCGTTGTGATGGTTACACCAAAAACCCCTGAATATCTTCCTAGATTATCCAGAATACGACAATTGACTGTATACCTTGTTTTCTCATTCAGCCCTGTATATGCTTTACTGGCTGTGGTCCCAGATGATACCCATGACCCGCCATTGATCTGCCATTCAAACCGGCTTATTCCTGCCGCAATACTGTATCCATATGCTGATACTGTAAAGCGATCAAACAGCAATCCTGAATAGGATAATGATCCCGCGACCGGTGTTGCCGGAAGTGTCGTGGCTGTGACACTTGCAACACCAGAATTTGTGCCATAGTTATCTTGCAATAATGCTTGGAGTGTATACGAAGTACCAGGTGAAAGTCCTGTAAATGTTCTAGTTGATCCAGAACCGTTGTTGGTCCAGCTCCCGTCAATAGAACGTTTGAAGAAATACGCTCCCCATGTCGCTCCGTATCCACCAAAACTGAAACCTCCAACTTGAACTGAAATGGAATTCGTAGTGTTACCTGTCACCCAGATAGATCCGGCAGATGGTGCAGGTGGTTTCGACGTCGTTGCGCCAGTAGAAGCAGATGAACCCCATACTTCGTTGTAATCTCGGCGAAACTGGGCCTCTATCATGTGATATGTGTTGGGCGAGAATCCGCTGAATGTTTTGCTCATAGAACCACCGTCCGTTACAGCAAGTGCTGAAGAAGGTGTGAAATTAGTCCATCCTCCACCATCTATCCTATAACGTCCCAGTGTTGTCTTTACATTTGAGCTGATCACACAGGTTATAGCATTTTGTGATACTGATGATACATATATTCCGGCTGATCCGCCGCTGCGATCTATGGATGGGACAGAAATTGCAGCTGTCTTCCACCCACCTGCAGGTGTATGATAGCTACCGCCTAGTCCTACATCACAATATCCATGGACATAGACCGGATTATTGTTCGGTGTACCGCTCCCGTTATGGCCAATAGTCCATGTCTTATCATATAGGTCGATCGTCTGTGAGCGTCCACCTCCAACATTGATAGCTTTTGTCTGCGTACCTCTGATATCCGATCGTACACCGATACCTACGGTCCCAGCTGCATTATTGCAGCTATAATATGAATTTACAGATGTTATCCGTATCTGCTTAGCGGTAAACGTCGTTGTATTCGCTATGACATTCTTCGTCATGGTATATTCTACTTCTATTTTGTAGTAGCTGTTATTCCATACCTCTTTCCATGCCATATTACTGCTCCAATTTTAGATAGAAATCTCCATCTTTACCAACGGAATTGTCTGGATTCGCAGTGCCAGAACGGAATACCGGAAGTGCTGCCAGTTTTGCATCGATTTCCTGTTTTGTGTATACCGTATCCTTTGCTGCAGCTTCTGCAAGACTATGATTATCCTTAAATCCGTTTAGCTTATCTGCCATATCCATCATCCTTTCTTAAAACATTTTTTCTTCATCCATCTTTTTTCGATGTTCAAATTCTTGCTTCTTCAATTCCAATGTTTGTGGATCCGATGTCCATCCTGCTTCCTTGTCCCAGTGTTTCAACAGTATGAGATTCGATGTCGGGTCGGGAAGGGCATGTTTTTCTGATATCTTAGTTTTTATAAGCTTTGGTTTTTCCAGTGCTTCCACATCGATACCGTTCTCCAGCAATATCTTTTTAACGGACTTATCGAATTCTATCCGTTCCACAGTCTTCTCTGTCTCGGCGTACGTAAATCCCGTAGCCCGTTTAAACATCGCACATTTCAGCTCCTGCACGGTACTGATACGGCTATTTTTGAGCAATTCCGAAAACTCCGGAATTTTCAAATATTCATAGAAGGCACTCTTTCCTATTCCGAGTGCCTTTATCAATTCTTTATCAGTTGCTCCCTGTCTACACCACTCGGCTATTTCCTTAAATCTGGGAAGTACATGTGTTTCGTACTTACTTTTTCTTCCAGAATTTTTTCTTGCCATCGGTGGTTCCGTAGGCGATGTAACGTGTCGTTCCTGTGCTTGCAGATGTGTAGACTAACCAATAGTGTCCATCCGCTTCTTTTACGGATTCATAATTTATCACCATGCCCTTATCGTAATATAACCCGGTCTCTCCTTTGCTGAGAGATGCGCTGTTACGCACACGGATGCGATCTACGGTAGCAACCATCGTTCCAGATGCAGCAATTCCAGCCTTCTGTGCCGGTGTCTTTTTTGCTGGCTTTTTGACATAATCATTTGCCCGCAAAGCCCCGAGTGAGCCAGCATAAGGCATCGTGATTACGTTTGCCACCTTGCTGCCCTGATTCTGGCCCAGGAACTGCCCTGTTCCGTCTCCGTTATCTGACAGATACATCGCGATATGTCCATCCGGTGCAGCTGCGCATTTACCCCAGATACACCAGTCCCCTTCCTGCATATTCTGTGTTTCTACAAACTTTTTCAAGATTCCGTTCTTCTTACGGTCATTCCACAGATCAGGAACATATCCTGTCGTTGTACAGTTATAAATCGGATATTTCATCAGCTGGCAAAAATATGCAAATAGATCCCAGCACTGAGCACCGAATGCACCATCTACATCATAAGCTTTTCCTGCGACCTTCTTTTTAAATTCTTTAGCTGTCATTATGCTTCCTCCTATTTCTTTTTTGGTAATTTGTGAACCTCTCTGAGCATGACTTCTACCGTGCCATTTCCGCCTAATGCTTTATATGGACCGTTTAAATACTCTAGCTCTTCTAAGTCATCAGAAGTGACGTATCCACGATTGATCAGATACTCGCATTTCTGTATGATCCTGTCGTGTAGGATGGCTTTTATACCATCCTGTAAAGCTATGATGTATTTTAATATCCATGCAAACATAGTCCCGAGAAAAATTAAAATGGCCCAGTAGTCTTTGACGAATGTGAGCAACTCCATGCAGCTATTTTCCTTTTAACTGCTTCATCACTTGATCAGATGCCTTTGCTTCACGTGTAAATGAATTATTCTTCCACCATGATATGAGTGCAGCTACGATCGTAAAGCCTGCTGTCGCTAACTGATACACTGTATCATCAGCAATACCAATGGTGCCCTTTCCGCATACTGCAAGGAGCTGATTGACGAGTGCAATGAACAGACATGCCGTTCTAGCAATCGTTGCCGGCTCAACGCCTGTTCCTTCAGGTTGGATAACTTTCTTTTCTTCTTCCATTGCTTTTCTCCTTTTCTTCGTGGAACAGTGGTTCCGTCGATGCCAGAATCATAAGTGATTTATGCGATTTTCACAACACACAGAAATATCCTTACTTTTGTCCCTTTTTTATGCTTAATTTATCCCTTTTAATTCCCTGTTTTTCTCTCATTTTTATCTATCTGAATAAAAAAAGATGCAAATTTCTCGCATCCTCTTACTCACAGCTTTTCATCTTCTATTTCTCCCATGATTTCTTTGACAATATCGTCCGCATATAATACATCAGTCACTAACTCTACAAGTCTACGCTTATGCTTATACACAGTGTTATCATCTAACCCTAATTTCTCTGCAATCTCCCTGTATTTCATTTTCTGGAAGAATCTCATATCGATGATATCGTAATACTTATCACTTTTTATATTGTCAACAGCCTTTTGCAGCTTTTTATAACAAGTATCGGTGTGTGGATATAAGTAGAGCAGCTTCTCGGCTTTTTTTATCCGTTTATCGTCCTTATGCATCGCATTTTCTTCCTTCTGTCCACATTTGATCACCGATAAATTTATCAACATTCAATGCCGTACTACGTAAATCTGAAAGCGTAAGAATTTCGTTATTCATGATTTTGTCCCGCAATACAATCTCCCTGATTTCGGCAACTGCATCCTGTATTTTTTTAAAACTTGCCCTATTCCAGGATGTTATCTTTCCTGTTTTATGATTTACAGCTTTTTCCACGACGTTAAAGTATTTATCATCAGCGTCAATGTAATACTTATCGGTTACTTTTAGCATGTTGTTCCTCCTTATATTTCAAACGCCCACAAAAACCAGGTTACCAGAGCAGCCACGGCAAATGCAGCATGGAGCAAAGCCATAGCCTGCGTTGACAATGTCAATTTCCGTTGCGGCAGCTGCTCTCTGCCTTTGTTCCAGGATTTAATGTCCTTGACAACCTTATACAATGAGTAGATATAAATCACTGTGAATATCATGATAAACATGATCCTTGATAATATTCTTAATCTTTCCACTTTTTACTTTCCTTTCCCAGTACCGTTTTTATGCATGTTTCCGGCGGTTGCCATTTAAAACCATACTGCCGGATAAATACATTTTCCGGTGTTTGCAGCCATTCTTTTGTCAGTTGCAGCGCATCATAAGATTCCACATGTCCAGATGTGCGTGTGATTAGCACCATATCATCAAACGGTGTGCGTACACATACTACCGGATCCGACATCCTGCAGACCTCTTCCACAGCATCTTCCGGTGTAATTACATCATAATATAAAGTTACCATATAGCTTCCATTATATGTGATCCTTGAATTTATCACATTGTATATTTTCTTCGCATGTACTCAATCCTGTTTTCAAACACATTTTGCCATTAAAATAAATACAGCTTCCGCATTTTTTTATTTCAAACCGTTTCTTTTTAAACTTAAACTCGGTACATGATCCATATATTGTTCTCAATCCTTCACTCTCATCATCATACACTTCTGCTTTAATGCAGCTTGCTTTGGTTACCTTGTCTCTGTATTGGCATATATTAAGTACGATATCATACACCTTCCCATGGAACTCCAAATCGTAATAATCTCTAAACTCATCATAATTCATTTTTCTTTTCCTCCTTGCTATGCAGCGTACTTCAATGCCAACAACCTTTTCATTGCTGTTTCAATGGCCTTGATTTCTTCTTTGGTCTTAACTAATTCCGTTCTGACTGATGCAGCGTGCAGATCTGTTTCTTTCATCTGCTGTTCTTGATATTCCAACATATTGATATATATTTTTTTCTCATCAATGATATTTCGCATTATTACCAGTGCTTTTTCCAGTGTCATTTTCCTTGCTTCCTCCTTCCAAGAATATGTTACATACACCATAAAACTGTAACGTATTTTCACATGCCTTGTGGTGTACGTGATAGCTGATGTATAAAGGCTTTTCGCTCATTTCACGGTATCCTTTATTAAAAATATGTGCAAACTTTTTCATTTCCGATTTTTCTGTTTTGCGAGGTGGAGGAACCACTCTTTCCAGCACTTCTCGTTTGACATCCTGCATATCTCTTCCCTACAGCAGCCTGGTGTAAATGCGTATATGGATTTTGGACATGCAGAAGAATCATCCATCTTTCCTTCTGCATTCTCATATTCAATGCGGTTGCATGCTCTTGTGAGAGCATCGTCCAATATGGTTATATTGTCAGCAATATTCTTTAAATTTTCATCACAAACATCCCAGTTATGGTACAGCATGTGAATATATGATATCAGTTCGTCTTTTGTACGTGACCTTAATGTTCCATCACTATGTAATTTAAAGTGTATAAACTCATCTGTGTTATGCTGATCAGCAAAGTATTCATTCATCAACTTTTCATATGCCACGATTCCGAGACTGATTGCATCTTTCATTGCTCGATTATCCAATTTTGTTCCAACGTGGTCATATGCAAATTGGAGTTCTTTTTTTCCATCCAAGCATTTTTCCTTTGTCAATTTTTTCATTACCTAAACCCATTCCCTTCGTATCGCGCGAAATATGATCCTTTTATTTTCCCACATTTGCTACAAACACAGAATCTTTCTTCACCTTGAATATTGGCAAACATCTCGTGTTTCACATACCAGTGATAATCGTGCTTGCATCGTTTCTGTTTCATCCATAATCTAAGCTTTTTCATCATCGTTTCTACTCTCCTTTTTTACATCATCCACCTATATAGATAGACTGGCGTGTCTTTTGGACATCATTTGCATCCCACATGATATACAGCAGTGTTGTCGATGAATCACTGTGGTTATACATTTTTTGGAGCGTCAGCAGCTTTCCACCATTTTTATAGTACATGTATCCAAACGTTTTACGCAGGCTGTGCATCGCGAAGTTATACGGTATGTTGCATTCTTTTTTTATATCATCCATGATGCGGTCGGCCTGCTGGCGGCTGATTGCTCGTATCACACCGTCCTTTCTTTGCGACGGAAACAGATATTCATGTTCCGTCAGACCGAGCGTGTCAGCGTACTTCTGGACGTCCTGCACAAACTTTTTGTTCAACGGGAATATCTGTTGTTTCCCTGTTTTATTTTCTTTGATATGCATATGGCCGCCTGTGATATCACCCACTTCCAGCTGCAGCAGGTCTTCGGTCCTAAAGCCCACGTTTATTGCGACCATGAACAGCATATAATTGCGATAATATGTTTCATATCGTCTCAGCTGGCCTTTCTGCTTTGCACGATCACGCTTTACTAGCAGATATTTTGATATCCTGTGCAGCTCTTTCACGTCCTTAATTGGCAATGTTTGCTTTTTTCCTTTGGTCTTGTATTTGATATGGCGCGTCTGTTGGCGGTCCCTATAGCTTGTTTTCCCCATATCTCTTCCGTCTTAAAGGCTAAAATCCGGCTCTTTGTTAATTAGTCTGAGATAGTGATAGTCTTCCGGTTCCATTTCAACGAAAATTACATTATCCCAATCCTCTTTATCTTCGTCATATCGACACCATGAGATTCCTCCCTCATTATCGACAAACAGCGGTGTATAGCGATAGAAGGCAGGTGTGTCTTTTGCGTAATACGTCATAACTCTTTCGCCAATTATAGGACAAAATTCTTCTCCAGCTTCTACAGCATTCTCCCACGAAAATGTTTTTCCGCGCTCATCCGGCGCCAAGGCCTGCCCACACTCCCCGCAATATTTGTCTGACTTCTTCACCCAATTTCCGCAGGTCGGACATTTTGCGATTACAGTAGTTCCTTTTTTAAATATTGCGCAGCCTATCTTAACATCGCTTTTTAGTTGATCAACACACATCATCTTAGGTATCCAACGGTCTACTAGCGGTCTGAGATCATCCACTAGCTCATAGAGTTCTCCTTCGGTATACGGTTGCCCTATTATGCTTTCCAATTCCGCATAGGCATTTATAGCCTTTATGACAATATTTTTTTCTTTTTCATCCATTTCTGTTTTCCTCCTTTGTGAAATCAAATAAGCTCGGCATGTCTCTCTGATCCTGCGCATCCTTACAGTAACCTACTCCATCGCGAAAGTAGTCCTGCGACAGCTCGATACCATATCCTTTTCGGTCCATCTTGATGGCCATCATAGGCACGGTAAACAATCCAGCGAACGGATCAAGCACTGTGTCGCCTATATTGCTGTAGCGGTTTATGATCCGCTCTACAATATCCAACTGTAAAGGGCATACATGCATCTGGACCTGCCGCCGGCTCTGCTCTGTGTTGAGCGTCCGCATACGATTGATATCGTCCCACACCTCATCTGTCCAGCTGCCTGGTGCAACGACCATGAAAGATGCCGGCAGTTTGTCCTGTACATCCAGCTGCTGCGCTATCTCACAATGCTCATGGTAATCATATACACTACTTCGTGAGTATTTGCGGTATGCCTTTTGCAGGTCTTTTATATCCATCTGCAGGATCTCTTTTTTTGTCAGCAGTCTATCGCCGGAGCTGCGCCAGTAGCCGTGCGCGTCGATTTGCCACTGCGCCCGGCCATATTCTTGTTTACTCTTGGCGACGGGTTCATCCGCATATGCATTTCCCCTATCGGTCGGAAGCTTCCGGAAAAGCAATATGTATTCAGGACATCCTACGCCCATCTTACTGCCATCCTTGCACTGTTCCGACCATCCAAGCCGGTATGTCTGGTTATTTTCTCGGACGACATCCGTCACGACGGTAATCATGCCAAAATACTGAAATCCGTGTTTTGTATAATGCCCAATACATAAGGCGTGAAACGGCTCTATTGTCGGCATGCCGGTGCCGGTCGCATTGCCAAACAGTACCCTATCCTTTACGTGTATTGCTGCAACACGGCCAGGCTTTAAGATGCGCAGCAGCTCCGGCGTCAGAAAGTCCATCTGCCGGAAGAATTCTGCTGTCGTTTCATTATGCCCAAAATCGTTATATGTCGGCGTGTATTCATAATGATTTGAAAACGGAATCGACGTGTGGATCAGGTCAATGCTGTTTTCATCCATTCTTTTTGTTTCCTGTACACAATCGTCATTAACAGCCGTGAACAGCTTCTCTTCTATCTTCACTGTTTCATCCCACACTTTCCTTTTCATAAATGCTTCTTTGTTTGCTTCACTTAAACCGTATTTATGTACTATCTCCACCATCTTATCTACAAGGTGGTCGTGGTTCTTCCACTTCTCCAGCAGGGCTGTTTTTATGTTTTCTTCATCTTCCGTGTATATGACATCGATAATCACCTGTTCCTGCTGTAAGAAACGATAGATACGGTGTATCGCTTGTATAAAATCATTGAACTTGTAATCTATTCCCAGAAATACAGCACGGTGACAGTGCTTCTGGAAATTACATCCGGATCCGGACATAGATTTCTTCGTTGTGAAGATTCTCGTCCGGCCTTCTGAGAAATCGATGATTCGCTCCTCTCTGGTGTCGATGTCCATTGATCCGTAGATATCCACAGTTTCCGGGACGGCTTTTTTTTAAAGTCTTTCGTTCATCTTCCAGGTCATGCCATATTACAAAGTTAGCATTCGGATCCGCATCTATAATCATTTTAGCTTTGGCGATGCGCTGCTGCAGGCTCTCGCGCTTTAATTGCGCCGCATCCTGCAGAGAGCCAGCAGCATCCTGATATAGCTGATATTCACCATTTTTCCCAACAATATCGCCATGCTCTATTTTCAGTTTATGCCACCGGATATCCATTTCCGGCAGGTCGTAACCGGCATCGCTGTACTGCGAATCAATGTCCGACGGCTTTGTGACAAAGATCGCCCAGCTTGACATCCACATCCAGAACTCATCCTCCTGAGCTGGGAGCAGTGTCAGATTATTTGCTTTCGTACTGTCACGTTTGAAAAATCGTGTAAGCGCCTGCCCGGTGTCCATAATCTCTAAGAAGCCGGCGTAATGTATCAGCTCTTTGTACCTGTTTGGTGATGGCGTCGCCGTTGCGACGACCTTGTATTTCACACCCTTGAATTTGTCGATAAACGTTTGATATACCTTTGATCCGAACGAACGTAATACAGAAGCCTCATCTAGTGAAACTGCCACAAAATACAATGGATCGATGTCGCCATCTCGGACACGCTCATAATTGGTGATCATGATATCGTTGTCGCAGGCTTTGATATCCTGCATGCAGGTAACGTATGTTGGTTTGCTCATACCAAGCAGCTGCACAGCATCATGTACAAATTCCTGTTTAACGCCTAGGGGCATAATGAGCAATGCTTTTCCGTGCTCATGCTGTGTTATGATCCTGCAATATTCCAGTTCCATAATTGTCTTGCCAAGCCCAAATGATGCAAACAACGCCCGTCGACCACCTTTTACGAGCCATTTAACAATATCCCTCTGGTGCGGCAGCAAGATCGGATGCAGCTCTCCGGTATCTATTTCAAATCCGGATACCGGCGCCTGCTCTATCTTGCTGCGTATAAAATCAAGGTACTTCATAACGTTTTAACCAATCCTTTTAATTTTTGATTTAAGGGCTTTAATAAATCGTATGGAAATGGATTGTTTTCCAGATAATTAAAATATGTTACAGTATCCACGAAACTATCTATTCCGCTCAATGTTGCGTGTGAGAACGGCGTGTCGATAATCGTATTTAAGGCATTTATATAGTTTTCATTCATTATCTTTCTTTTTGCGTTGCCTACACAAATTCTATTTTCATTCAGCATGTTTGGCATCGCGTATGTATATAGCTCCGTTGCAGCTCCTTCGTATCTTTTATAGCAGAACGCTTTTATAGCTTCTATTGTTTCTCCTGATGTATACATGAAATACAGAGCGTTTGGAAAATTTACATGATAGCTTTTCCCGTTATATAAAATCATACGTTTTGCACCATCCTGCTTTATTAGGATGCATCCTTTTGCATAGCCGACAATGCTATCTGTTAAAAGAATCGGCTTCTTGCCTTTTTCCCTATCTCTTATCTCCAGAATTCCACTCACAAGCTCATCAGCGTCCACCTTCCGGAAATATTCTTTCTTGCCTTGTCGTTCCAATATTTCAGCATCATCTTTATTTGACATAAGCCTTATGATCATTTCACTCAAAATAACACCTCCACTTTGCTTTTTCTTATGCTGTTCACCTGCTCTATGATGATATGCCCTAGCTCATTATTATCGGTTTCTCCACGAATCAATTCGTATAAATCCCAGTATTTATCTGGTGATTTTCTTCTTTGTTCTCCATCTTCTATACAGTCTGATAGTAAGCCAAAATCAGGTTCTAGCACATGCGTATCTTCTCCGTAGTCAACTACAAAATTATAAAAGCTGTTCCCAACGCGTAGTAATGAGATGTCGTCTGCGACTGCTTCGATAGCATCGGCCGCTTCCTTTGATGATGCTTTCAACATCCATATTTCCGCATACTCACAATAGTCGTATCCTATACTTTCGTTTATTTTATTCCAATCATTACTATCAGTGTTTTCCAATAGATTTACAAATTCATACATTTCTTTATCCGTTGGTTCATTTTGAAATACATATTCATAGATGCTGTTGCGGATATCCATCTCCAAATCAGATCCATCGTTATCTATGAAGAATCGGTAAGTCATATTGTGAACATCTGTTGTCCAATATGAAAATTTACACTCCGGGTCTATACATGTGCATACTCTTTTAACCATATCCATGCAATTCGATTCTTCAATATCACTTGTGATATCATCCATATGCATGTTATATCCTGGTTTTGAAAACAGATAATCGCAATCCATGCCTGCGATAGTTTCCCGGTTCTTGTATAATGATTTATAAATTCTTTCTATCTCTGGATCCGGGCAATACTCATAAACAGCTTTTACATATCGTGCCACAGGTGACAGACTGCTATCGTTTTTTATATCTGTAATGTACGACCTTAAATGGCTCAACATCTGTCAATCCCTCCATAATCTTTGCGCTTATGATGCCGCTCACCAGTTCAAGGACCTGCGTTGCCATTTTTAAATTTGTGATCATGTACTGGCGATTTTCGGCCGCCAGCTCCTGGCAGCTTCTCTCATTCGGGTGCCCGGCATCCTCCAGCTTGTATGACATGCTGCGTGTCTGACCAACGGTATTTCCAGATGCACGGATGCAGGTATAAATATTTCCGGACCATTTCCCGTTCGCACTGTCGATATATATCGCCTCATCAAATGATACAAACGTCTCCTCCAGCAATATCCTGGTGCTGTCGTTATCCACACATCCAATAATCACCGGCGTTAGTTCCGGATATCTATCCTTCACTATGTTTTTTATCTCATCAGCACTTACATACCGATCCATTACATCGCATAAGCAGCCGTGGAATGCATTTATCTTTCCGGCAAGTGCGACTGCTTTATTTTCTCCAATATCCTGTGTCTGATATGCCTGACGCTTCATGTTTTTCTCTTCCACCGTATCGCCATCTATGATCATCATCTTGCTTTCTGTTCCCAGTAGCAATTTTGGTATATCCCTAGCGACAAGTGACCCTGTTCCTCCAACCCCTACTATAATAAACAGGAAATTCATGGTATCACCCTTTCTTGTATTGCTTTCCGTATGCTACGAGCACGTTCTCTTCCACCCGATAATCGAAAGCTGTTTGCTCAGCCGAAAACGAAAAGTAACCATGCTGTAGCATCAACTCACATATCTCTCCTTTTGTATAATCCTGTCCCTCCTCAAAGATTCCGCTCAGATCTAGGTATTGATTCGCATATTGCAGTCGAAACGGAAATCTATATTTTTTATTTCCTTTTGCCACAGATTTCTTCGCAGGCTTCTTTTCAGCATTCTGCTCTACAGCTTCTTTCACCGGCTTTTCTTCTTGCAGTTTCGGCTTGGCTTTTTTCTCTTTCTTTTGCTTCTTTTTTGTATCTTCTACTGATTCCGCAACCAACATATCCATTAAACTCATGCCACTACCTCCGTATCCTTGCTTGCATATAACATCGCAATCTTATACACATCTTCTTTTTCATCGTGTGTCACCACGTTTGTTTTTGTAAAACCAATGATTCCGCTTTCTGTTCCGCGAATTACTTTTTTCAGCTTGTCAGCATCCATCCGCATGCACAACGCCTTCCCATGATATTCCTGCACTTCTACAACGATATCTATTTCGTGATCTTCTTCTCCCGGCTTCGGCGAACTTTTAACGTGCAGGATACCATCTTTCATATGCAGCTTTACACACGTTGTATATCCCTTTACCATGTCGATTGCGGCCAGTAGCTCTGATATGTTCAGCTTTAACGTAACTAGCGGCTCTTTATGTTCATTTTTCGTTGGATCATATAGTGCGGTTGTTATCAACGATGTATAAAACATTCGATTTCCCATTGAAAACACTGTCACCCTTCCGTCTGTAGCGACTTCTGCATCCTCTCTCAGATACTGCAGGCTTTCTTTTGGTATATTGATCTTTTCGCTCATGCCGGATGATTTATATTTTATGTAAAATGATCCTCCGTCCGTAGCGATGATACCCTCAGGAAACACTGTGACACCATTCATTTGCACTCTTGTTTTGTCATATCCTATAAAATCTTTGCTCTCCGCTATGTCTTCCGGCGTGATCGATAGGACCTTCATATCTCCTGTTTCTGGTTCTTCCACATGTACATCCACCATATCCGTCAATACAAATTTTGCTTTAGTTGACTTGACGGTTATCTTCTTGTTTTTTATCGTCAAATTAAATTCTCCAAGCTTCGAAATCGTTGCATAATCGCGCTTTGAAATCGTGAAATCCATATCTTCCGAAAGTCCCGTTGCTTTGTATTTGCATATAAATCCCATTCCAGTCTTGTCTGTACTGTGAATAATGATAGCTTCTGCAGCTGCTATTGATATTACACGGTTATACTCCATCGCATACTTTGTATCAAAAAAATCACTGGAAAGTCTCATAGCATCACCCCACAATCTCTCGCTGATAACTGACCAGTTGCTACCTTTGATCTTTTAGGTCTTACAATCAGCTCATAGCCTGCAGTTGATAGGTAATTGATCATATCGTCAGCCGGCATCATTGCACCGGTATCCAGATAGAGCAACAACCCTTTATCTCCTGCATCATATTTTCTCAACAGCGCGCATACATCACTATACTCTCGTACGGTGATTCTTTCAGCCAGAAATGCGTCCTTGAATGCTTGTTCCACTTCTACCGGCATTTCCATCGTTCTGGCCAAATAGTTCACCATTTCTTGTTCACATACGTGTATACCTTCCGCTAAAAACAGATTCACGCATTTTGTTATCTGCGATATATCCATATTGTGCTGCTTGATCAGCTTCCCTGCTTTTAAAAATTCTTTCTCTGTCATGTCCTCTTCTCCTTTATTGATCTATCGTTCTCGCCTGAGCCGCTTGTAATTCGCGTTATACCAGCGTTCGCATTGCTTACAGTACGCATTGTACCGGTTTTGCGTTTTCATAAAGCGAAATCCACTTTCCGGCTTATACTCACCACACATGCTACATTTCCGCATCACTTCATTATGCACTATTATCACCATCCTTTACTGGGTCCCACTTCCGCAGCTGCGCATAGATGTAGATACCGGCATTCACTGAATTGATGAAGACCTGAGCATCCTTAAACACATACCCTTTGTATTCCTTGCGCAGCATCCTCTCGATTGTGGAAAAATCCTCTTTCATTGCCCTAGCATGCTTCTGCTTGAAGGTGGTATGGTTCTTTCGTATCGTAGGCTGTTTCAGATTGCCCCGGCTCGTGTTCCAGCGGCGCTTTCCTCTTGGTTTCTTCGTGATATAGTTCGCCATTCCGGTCACTCCATCTTCGTCATAGTCAATCGGTCGCAGCTCATTACGCTTACCTTTTTTCCACAACTTGTTGAGTTCGTCCATCGTCAACCCTCGATCTATTACAAAATGATGATGGCAACGTACTTCATCTTCCTGCCATTCTGTGATGTAAAGATACTTTGCCCTTGGCTTCCCCTGCTTCTTCAGGCGTTCATTCACACGGCGGAAAAAGTTCCTGATATCTTTCAATGCTTCTTCCAATGATTCTGGTTCTTTAGTATACGTAAAGGTAATCCAGTAACCTGTCATAAAGTTAACATTCAAAAGACGGATCACATGCTTTCTGGCATTCTTATCATTGAGGTTCTGCATCTCCTCCTTTGTCGGCTTCCTTCTCCCCATCGGGATCTGGCTCCATCTTGTAAACTCCGGGTATATTTCCACTTCTAACTGCGTTCCTGCGTAGATTGACTTTGTAGCATATACGCTTTTTATCTTTCCATTTTTTAAGGCACGTTCAATTTGAGATTCTGACAACATGCTTGCCTGTGTATTAAATGCCCTTTCATAGTCATAGTCGAGGTAATGCTGCGTTGTCGGTCGTCCTCGTTGTCTATTGTGTTTCTTCATGTATCTCTTCCTTTTCCGTCGTTTTGTTAATATCCATTTCAAGGCCGGTAAGGACTATTCAAAATACCTTTATTTGCTTGCATTTTAGACACTTTATGGTACAATATAAGTAAGTTGAATAGTCAACTGCTCACTATAAAAAGAATGTTGTGCTTGTCAGGTTAAACATTCTTTTTTTATACTCTTCTGATTGCACTGAGCATATCATCATACACCTTTATCTGGTGCTTATATTTCATGTTCTCATCGATTCTATATGCTCCGACATAGTGCCTTTTATTTGTGATCAGCATGAAGATGGAATCACTGCACAGAGCGACGCGTATGTCATTGCTCTTGTCTGCTTCCTGTATTTCCAGCAACAGCTCCCTCTGCATCTGTTTTATCGTCTGCGGTGCATCGTCCTTTGCGTATCTCATTACCTGTTTCGCTTCCTCGTATGCCTGCATGATAATATGTCGTAATATACATGCATCATCTTCTGACGATTTTTCCAGTCTTTCATCATTCAATATCATTCCATCATCGAATTGAAATTCAAAGCAAAGGATCGCACGTCTTGTATTCAACTTTTCTTCATAGACTGCATCTCTTTCCTCTTCTACCAGTTTTGATAGATATGACTTTACGCACTGATACAGATTTCCATTGAAGATCCGCCGTTCCATATCATCATGATCTTTGAAAAATATACGTAATGGCATACCGTTATCTCCTTCCATTATTTTTTTATATATACCTGCGTGTTATATGTCCCTAGTCGCTCTGCCACAGCTTCTGATTCGCACAGTATGTCAATTTGGTTACCTGTGTAATCGCCAGTGTCCTGAGCCACATACTCTTTACCATTGATTAACACGATAGTACCGTATGGTATTACAGCAGGATCTACACCAATGGTCACTCCGATCTCCGGATCAGCTCCACTGGCCGTTGCTGATGTGATATCCATGCCATAGTATGTTATCCTATACTCACCAGGCAGAGCTGTTCATTTTGGTTGTGATTCCAGCTTCGCGATTTCCTTATTCTTTTCCTGCAGCTTCGCGTTCTGTTCTTTTACGACCTGCCGGACCATCTGCAGCCCTTCATTTGCTACTCTATTCAGCTGCTGAAGCCTTTCAATTTCCTCGGTTTGAGCGTCGCTCCATACGATTGTGTATATACTTAGTCCAAGGAATGCGATGCCAATCAGCACCCGCCGATAACTGCTACGCATGTGCAATCTCCGCAGGAATACCATCCTCCAGAAACTTACCATCTGATGTCATTTCTATGACCATAGATTCACCTCTGCTGTCTGTAACTTTAACAGCATTATCCGCAATCAGTTCCACATCCACTTTCATTGCTGACAATCCCCAGCTCTCCATGTGCTGTAAGCATTTATATTGCTTTATCGTTTTAATCTCAGTATTACACTTCATTATGATTCTCCTTTCATACTACATTGTGGTGTTCATTTCATTATCATAGATAAAATGCTTAATATAACGCCGATGATTGACATAATGAAGAGCATCAGTGCTTTTCTCTGTTCCATACACAGTTCTCCTTTCTCACTGCACCGCAACCTTTTTCAACTTCGGTTTTCTTTTTTTGAAATAGTCCTCGTAGCAGCTCAATGGTATGACATTCTTACGTGGCATCTCTTCATCACAGATATCATACTTTTTCTTAATTTTTTTTATAATGTCACATGCTGTCTTCGCACAACATCCACGCATCTCTCTGATATCCTTATTCTGGATATAGATTTCAAGATCTACTGATTGCTGCCATGCTTCCAATTCTTTACGCATAATGATTTCCCTCCTTGTTCAAACCGTATAATTTTTTTCTACTTCACATAGGAACTTTCCATTCATATCCCAATACTGCAATACCCGTCCGCATGGATCCTCAGGTGTTCCCTCACCTCTCGTTACCTCTACAACAATAACTTTTTCAATCTTCACAGCATTTACTCGTCTACATCTGCATTCATTACCATAGGTTTCCATGAGGACCCCATCTATATATTCCATATGATTTGCACCTCCTTTCTAAAAATCATGATGTTTTCTAATCCTTGTTTCCAATCTTTCTCCGTGGTACTATTTACCTATAAAGGAAGGGGGTGAATAATATGAAATATGCTTACCACATAGATAGACTACATCGATTAAAACAAGGCCAGTTAATTTCTTTGCATCAGTTAACAAAATCAAGTATTGGAGCTAATCAAATTAGCATCCTTGGCATTGCAGATATATCAGAATTTGCACAAAGACATATCGATTGCTTTGATGACATGTTGAATGGCGCCCCCTTAAATAGAGAAGATGCAAATTCACTTCAGATCGACATGCAATGTGAAATAATTCGAAAAGATTTTTTTCCTCATTGCCCATCACGTTTTCAAAGTTTCTATGCTTGTGAATCACGTCAAGATGTCCATAAATGGCTTTCTGCTTTTGAATATCCCAGTCCAAAGATTTGGAAAATTTGCTATATTGGCAACTCAATGAAATTTGACGCTCGATACCTTTCATGTAATACGCTTGAATACGAAGATCAGAACAAATTGTATTCATACTGGAGACAGGATGTCTCAGAAGATCCGTTATTCGAATTACTTGTCTCTATGCCTGTATCAGTAATTGAAGACGTTACCGAATCCTTTTATACACATTCAATCTAGTAAGTTTTGCATATTTCTGAGCAATTTGTTTAGGTGAAAATACGTATTGGTGATTTGTATGTACCAATCCTTCTATAGTCTTAATTTTTTCCCATTTTTTATCATCAAGGGTAAGAACAGTGAAGATAATTCCGCCTATGGGCACATTTTCATAAATATTGTTTCTAGACTTCACCGAATTGGTCGATTCTGTGAAGTCTTTTCTCTGTTCCATTCTTTCACACTCCCTTTCCTCAAACCGCCGGTGTCTGGAATCCGTTGCTGATATTTACGCCAATAGATAAACCTTTGAAAAATACATTAAGGTCATGGCTAATATTCGGATTCCGTTTCTTTGCTTCATAAAGCATTGCGGCCAGCTCATAGATTTCTTTCTGGTCGGCACGCATTTCTTCAGCTGTCATGTATATACCTCCTTTGCTAATTACATTTACATTATAATAAGCTCAACTAGCTTTGTCAATATTTTTTTGCTAGTTTAGTTTACAATATATTTATTTTATTATATACTAAGGTAGAAAGGAGGCTAAAATGAAAGATATAAATGCGAGAATCGCAGAGGTAAGATCAACTTTAGGATTGAGTATGCGTGCTTTCGGTGAAAAGTTAGGTATAAGTAGTCCTTCAATAAATGCGATTGAAAAAGGACGCAATAACCCTAGTGATCAGACTATTAAGTTGATTTGCAAAGAGTTTAATGTTGATTACTATTGGCTTACCGAAGGCGCTGATGTGGATATGTTTACCGCATTTCCCGAAACCATTATTGATGAGGTGGTAGAACAATTTGATTTGAACAAAGATGATAGAGCTTTAATTGAAACATATCTTGAAGCATCACGCGAAGAACGAAACGCAGTACAGAATTTTTTCCAAACGTTTGCAAAAAAAATACAAAAAGACGAGGAATGAAAACCTCGTTTTTTTGTTGTATTTGTGCTAATATGAATTTATGATGAGAGATTAGTTTGAAAAAGAAATCAAAGATATTAAAAATCTATATGAGCAGGAAGGAGCTCTGACATGAAAAAAGATGCCTATGTAAAAGAATTGAAAGGCAGGATTTATACTCTTAGAAAAACCCTCAACCTGTCTATGGAGAAATTCGGAAACAGACTTGCCATTTCAAAATCATCTATATCCGGGTTTGAAAAAGGTACTATCAATCCATCTAAGCAAACACTAAGGCTTATTTGTGAAGAGTTCAATGTCAATTACTTATGGCTCACAGAGGGACAAGGTGAAATGTTTGAAGTGCCAGGTTCAGCATTTGATGATTTGGCAATGCAATTTGATTTGAATGAAATAGATTTATATTTGATAAAGGCGTATCTTGATATGTCAAAAGATGAGCGTGCCGAATTTTCAGAAGCAATATTGAATAAACTTCTGACCATATTAAAAAAGGAGCTCCGCACAGATCAAAAGCATTAGTATATGAAAAGAAGTACAACAAAAAGCGAGGATATCCTCGCCTTTTTGTTACTTGGTATAGTGATGCATTACATATGAATAAATCCGGCGTAGTACAGCTAATGAATGGATCTGTGTAATCATTTTAACGATACAGTTTCTATATTCATCCTCTGACATATGCTTGCGTTCTCCTATTTGTGGCACCTTTTGCAAAACATGTGTTTATATTATAACATTGAAATGTTAATTTTTACATATTATTAGTATCATGGTAATTTTTTCCATTATATAGCATTATAGGAGCATCTCTATTGAGAAGCTCCTATATATTTACTATTCATAATATCCATGATTTCTGTTTCTGATGCAGGGAACATATGCGCATATACCTTCATAATCGTTTCCGGCGTATCTCCCAAGCGGGAAGCCACCACCAGCATATTTGCACCTGCGTTCAGTAAATACGATGCGTGAGAATGCCTGAGGGCATGCAGATTTAATGTTCTGATGTGTTTTATCTTTTTGTTCCCATTTTTCTCATTCTGTTCATCTATCATTTCATTTGCCTTTATGATCTGTGCCTTGAAATTCCTATCCAGCGAAGATTCCACAAGCGGCTTATCATATCCGAAGACAAAGGCATCTTCACTGAAATTTCTTATTTTTTGCTGATCCTTTTTATATGATTGTAATATATCAATCAGCTCACGGGACATTTCCCTGGTTCTGATGCTGTTCTTCGTCTTTGGCGGCGTAATCTTATACAGGTCACCTTCTACTCTATAGGTGATTGTCTTATTTACGCGCAGCGTTCTTTTTTCAAAATCTATATCATTCCATGTCAATGCCAGGGCTTCTCCTTTACGCAGGCCCTGCAGATACAACAAATCATAGCAAACAGAAAAGCAGTCATTATTACTTGCCGCATGGAAGAGCTTGTACTCCTCATATGTCCAGAACTTCATATCATCTTTAATTTCATCCGGACGTTTGATTTTATGCACTCGCTCCATCGGATTTGCAGGAACATACCCTTCGATTTTTGCATATTTAAAAATCTTATTCAGTGTATGGTAAAACTTATTGATGTATGCTTCTTTGTATCCGTTAGTGTCCATATCATCTAATATCTTTTGTAATGTCCCCGGCTTGATCAAAGCAATCTTGTAATGGTAGATATCTTTCAATTTATTTATGATTTCCCGGTCCGCGATTATTGTAGATCCCTTGACCGCTCCCGATCGGCGGCGCATATCCACATACTTGTCACAAACCTCTAAAAAAGTAACCTGTCCTTTATGTGTGGTTTCCTCTCCCATCTTTACACGTTCTAAAAATTTTTGTTCTAATATTTCAGCTTCTTTCAATTTTGTAATGCCAGGACAATATCTATTATAATTCTGATATGTGCCATCCTCTTTCAGATACTTACCTTTAAAATAAATCTTCTTTCCCTTTCTGTATGCTGCCATAAAATCACCTCTTTATTTCATTTTAAACGAATATCATATATATTCAAGCGTTATTTTTCGTCATTTTTTCGTCATGATATGGTTATGCAATAAATCTCAATTTATTCAAAATGCTCTAAAACCCTTTAAATAAAGGCTTTTTAGCACAAAAAAACTTCCTTTTCAGGAAGTTTATATACATATGGAGCAGATGAGGGGAATTGAACCCCCGTATCAGCCTTGGCAAGGCTGTGTTCTACCATTGAACTACATCTGCATAACTGGCGGTCCAGATGGGACTCGAACCCACGATCTCCTCCGTGACAGGGAGGCATGTTAACCACTACACCACTGGACCTTCAGCTTGTATTACCACAATGCCTGTATATAATACCACGAAACTTCATTCTTGACAAGTAAAAAATGAAAAATTTATTGATTTCTTATCACTTTTTCCTATACCGATCATCGTCATCACCTCCTCAGCAATAATGAAAAAGAGATTCCAAAAAGGAACCCCTCATGTATTCATATACTCAGGCTTACCCGAATTGCCCGATTGATCTTTTCCAGTGTTTTTTCATCCAATGTACAGATCCACTGCCCCAATCTCTTCTTATCTATGGTACGCAGCTGCTCACAGAGGATCATAGAAACATAGCTCAGTGAATCATCACTAAATATGACGTGTGTGGGAATTGGCGGCTTTGACATCTTTTTTGAAATAGGAGCAACAATAATTGTTTTTGAATAGCGGTTACCTTTATCATTCTGCACGACAACAACCGGGCGAACGCCTCCCTGCTCGCTACCGACAACCGGAGAAAGATCTGCATAGTATACATCTCCTCTCCTTATCATTACTTCATCACAGCCACCTGCATGCTCATAATCACCTGCATCATTTCCTCCGGGCTCAGGTCATCAGAAAATACAGTGAACTCGACATTATCATACACCGCACTTAGATGGTTTCCATCATAGAATCCTACCACATCCAACGCATCCATCATTTCACCGGGCATAATCACAGTCTGCGTCTCCTTTACACTTTCCTTCTTTGTTTCCACAACCGTAAAATTCTTATCTCCCGTATACTCCAGAACATGCTTCGTCTGTCCGTTCGCATTCATACTGCTGATATTTTCAAGCTTGGCATCATACACCATAACCGGATATAAAGGCAAATCGGCAGCCGTTATTGCAGATGTAGCCTTTGACTTTTCCAGAACAGTCGGTGCCTTGAAATAATCATCCTTGATTTTTGCATTATAATCCGACTTTGTAAACACAATTTTAAGCTCAGATGTATTGTCCTTGTTATAAATCTGCAGCCACTTCAGCTTGGAATCCTTATCAAACATGATTTCCTCATGATCGAAGTTCTTATTATTTGGATAAGATACCTTGCTTGTCACAAGATAACCGCCCTTCTCCTCCTTAATCGCTGCATCCTTTCCCTTCACAATATCTGAAATTGACTGCAATAGATACGGTTTTGGAGAGTTCATCGGCCAGTCTCCCTCAAACTTGAAAATCTGATTCAGACTTGGTGTTACTACAAAAACTCCAGCATCATTTCGAAGAATAATCTGTTCCTGATTCAACTCCTTATCCGTCAATGTCACCTTGAAGAAATCCTTATCGGCCTTCTTATAACCGACCTCCACAGCATATGTCTTCACATCCTCACCCTTCGCAATTTCCATATTGCCTTCCAGGATATAGGAATTCATATCAGACATCTTTTTCTCAAACTGCTTATCAAAGGATTTTGGTTTCATTGCGAAGATGAGTGCGATAGCCAGAACGACAATACCAACGCCTGCAATGATTTTTGATTTCATATTAAATCTCCCTCCTGCTCACCCTACTTTATGCCAGGATTTCCGGAATCATTCATAATTGAAGAATATTTTCATAAAGTAGAACAGGTGAAGAAAATGAAAAAAACACAAAAAATATGTCTCATCCTTACGATTCTATTCTGTCTGAACTATGCTTTATCCATGCTCTTGGGCTTTCACTATCTGACACAGTTGATAACCTCGATTCCATGGCTGGAAAAACTGATTGCGTTTGTAATCGGTGTATGTGCCTTTATTGACATTCTCGCATTCCGTCCTGAAGAATAGAATCGCGTTAGTTCGCCATCCCTTCAAAGGAATGCAAATGCTCATGTAAACCAAACATCAGACAAGCATGAAGACTCTATGTAATACAGATTATAGATTAAAAAAAACGATACCAAATAAAAAGCTCCGATTACAGCTTCGGAACTTTTCAGTAATTCTATGCAGGACTCTGTGCAGCTTCTTCCAGTTCAATGCCGGGATCTGCTGTCAGATCAAAATCACCGCGCACGCCATGCGTGTACGCAATATATCCTGCAACGGCAATCATTGCCGCATTATCTGTGCAGCAGGACAATGGAGGAATGATGAATTCAATATCCTTATATTTATCAGCAAGACCCTTTTCCACCTTTTCACGCAGACAGGAATTTGCGGCAACACCACCTGCAAGCACCATCTGAGCAGGATGATATTTTTGCAATGCATACTCCGCACGCTCCAGCAGGGCGCCAAACGCGGTTTCCTGATAGGATGCAGCCAAATCAGCAGCGGCAAAGGTTTCATTTTTTCGCTTACAGCGATCAATGAACTGCAATACACTGCTCTTCAGGCCACTAAAGGAAAAATCCATTGGATTCTCTGTTTTTGGTCTTGCCAGCTTATACATGGGCTTGCCTTCCTTAGCGATTCTATCCACATAAACACCACCTGGATACGGCAGTCCCAGCACTCGTCCTACCTTATCTCCAGCTTCACCAATAGCATCATCCTGTGTAGTGCCTAGGATTTCAAAGCTCCACTCATCCTTCATATAAACCAGCTCTGTATGTCCACCGGATACCACAAGTGCCAGCAATGGAAATTTCAAATCCGTAATCAGCCGATTTGCATATATATGTCCGGCTATATGATGAACCGGTACCAGTGGCTTATGAAATGCCCAGGCAAGCGTCTTAGCCGCCTGCACACCGATATGCAGACAGCCTACCAGACCCGGTCCCTGCGTAACAGCAACCGCATCAATGTCTTCCATCGCGACGTTCGCTTTATGCAATGCCTCCTCAATTACCATAGATATGTTTTCCACATGAATTCTGCTTGCAACCTCTGGAATAACACCACCAAATTCCTTATGTACATCAATCTGTGTTGCAACGACATTGGACAAAATCTCTTTTCCATCCGCTACAACCGCCACAGCTGTTTCATCACAACTGGATTCCACAGCCAGTATGAGTGTCTGTTTCATACCAAATTACCTCCCAGGGCTTTGCACATCACAATGGCGTCTTCGCCATTATCATTGTAATACCCTTTACGTATATTCACCTTCATAAACTCATAGGAATCATAAAGACAGCGCGCTGCTTCATTCGAGGGGCGCACCTCCAGCATGATTGTTTCACACTGTTCCTGCTCTGCCGATGCAATCATAAAATCCATCAGACAGCGGCTGTACCCTCTTCTCTGAAAAGAAGGATGTACAGCGATATTCGCCAGCTGACAGCACTCAAATGTTATCCAGAAATCAATGAAGCCAGCAATCTTTTGATTCTCTTCCAATACATAAAAATGACCAAATTCATTCTCATGCAGCTCGTAAAGAAACATTTCCTTTGTCCAGCGACTGCTGAAGCAAATCTCCTCAATCTGCATGATGCGCTCCAGATCCCTATCTGCAGCCTTGCGGATCATGGCTTTACCTTATATGCATCCGACTCCTTTAAATAACGCGGAGTTAATGTATGTACATTCTCAATTTTTCTATAAAACGGACGCAATGCGATGAAGTTTTCAAGAAACTTTGGTTCCTTCGCCTTTAGATCAATCAGCTCACAGTCTCCAAACAGCTGATAATCCGCTTGATTCAGAAGCAAACGAATTTCATCCAGTGTCAGAATTTGTTCCTCTTCAACAAATTTACCGCCCTGTAAAGCGCCTGTATAAGCACGCTGACTTCTTGCATCCAGCATGACAAATGTACGCTCATGAACTCCTGCATAAAGCTGCAGAGTGGAAACAGCGTATAGCGGTATATGCTTTCTGGTACATAAAACCTTCGCAACGCACATTGCTATCCGCACACCTGTATAGCTTCCCGGTCCGTCTGTGATCACAACTTCATCCACATCATCACTGTCCCAGCCGGCTTCCTTCATCAGGCGCATCAGCTCCGGAAATATGGTCTCCGATTGTCTCTTCCATGATAAATTAGCAGTGCCGCATATCATACGATCATTTTCATACAGACCGATAACCAGATACTTGTGCGCACTGTCCAAGCATAATGTTTTCATTATAACGCCTCCACAATTTTTTCATACACTTCGCCTTTTGGATCAAATGTAAACATTCGTTTTTCATCTTCCCCCTCTACTCTGGTAATATCGATGTGTAATCGCTCCCCTGGAAGCTGACTTTCAATAAAATGCGGCCATTCAATCACACATACACCATCATCCTCAAAATACTCCTCAAATCCGAGATCCTGAGTGATTCCCTCCAGCCGATAGGCATCAATATGGTAAACCGGCATGGAAGTACCCTGATATATTTTTAAAATGGTGAAGGTAGGCGAATTGATTGTTTTTTTAACACCAAGCCCCTTACCGAGATATTTTGTAAATGTTGTCTTACCGGCTCCCAGATCACCGCTTAATGTAATCAGCATTCCCGGTTTTATAAGAGAAGCTAATTTCAATCCAAGTTCTCCGGTTTCCTCCAGCGAACAGACAGGTATTTGTTTCATCGTTCTCACCTCTTATTTCTTCTGCAGTGCTTTCTTCCTCTGCTTCATTGCCCATTGCGATAGAGCATACAGTGATTTGTAAACAGGTAAATCAAATTCTCCGATAAATTCATTAATTGTTGGATTATAATTCGCCTTGAATTTGGTAAGACCGCCTTTCAAGCTGCCTTCGATTCCTCCCATATTACTCCAGTGACAGCCCTTTTCAAAGCTCCATGTCATACAGCTGTAAAAGCTGGCATAAGGTGCCATATAACGCTTATAGCGCTCATCCATTCCTGCATACAGTATTTCTGCAGTCGGTCCGAATTTTACACATAGCGCCCCGGAAACAACCGCAATATCTCCATCACGCTCCAGATTCTCCTGCAGCTCCTTTACCTCGCGACTAAGAGAGGCGTGAAGCTCTTCCAGTGTAAAGCGTTTTTTCTTCGCATTCTCCGGACATTTTGCCAAATCTCTTTCATTCTGCTCATATCGCTGCTTTGTATCCTCATACAGCTTGCGAAGCGGCAGCTTGGCCAGAAAGATGACGGCATCCTCACCGTAGATTTCCATAAGACGCTGAAAATATTCCTGATCCCGCAGATGAATATTTTTACGCTCCTCCGTACAATGCATAACCATTGCAAAATCCTCTACACCATCCATATGATAAGGCAAAACCTCAATCATTTTCTTCTGAACCGTCTGTAATGCTTTCCTACAGCCTTTGGACAAGGTAGCATTAAAGTCATCACAGGCGTAAACATTGGCATGATAACGCGGCTGAATGGTATCATCAATATGCTTTGTGAATCCCTTAAATACAGCCCCCTGATCCTGCAGCATCTGTATCATAGCATCGATATGCTCATAATGGTTGTCATTTGCTTCTTTTATTATATAATCGTTACAGTGAACAGCTGGATCAAAGGTAATAAACAGGCACCTGTACTTCCTTGCATAGCGCTTCAGCTCTTTCATGAGAAATGCCACAAGCGCAGTATTCGAAAAATCCAGAACCGGTCCACGTGGAATATAAAACATACTGAATCCCAGTGGCAGTGGCTTGATGAGTATCATGCAGCTTGCTACCAGCTGATTTTGATATTTTACACCCACAATTGTGTGCTTCCAGTTTTCCTTTACAAGACCCCAGCTGCTGGATTGCAGAAGATTGCATAATTCATGTTTGCTTACAAACGCATCATGCTCCTTTGCATCGACTTGTTCTATAAATTGATATTGCATACTACCTCCATAGAACTATTTGTTCTTTAATTTCTTATAAAGTGCATACGGCCCCTTTTGGATTGGCAGAATAAAATCACCAACCAGCTCTTCCACGACACCGTGAAAGCCTTTTTTAAACTCATAAACCCCATAATCCTGCGCATTCTTATCAAAATCGCCGGATAAGCCATAGAAATTATATTTGCGAATTCCATGCTTCAGAGCATACTGCAGCATATGCCACTGAATTGCATACGGCGCATTATATTTCTTAAAGGTATCATATGCGGCGCTGTAAAGGTAGACAAGTTCATCTTGCGACTGAATAAAAAACGACGTAGCCATCGGTATACAGGCTCCATGCTCCTGCTCCAAGGTATCCGCATCCTTATATTTCTTTTCATTCAATGCCAATGCTTCATCCAATACCTTTTTCTTCTTGATAAATTTCTTACTATTCGGCAGTTCTTCAAGCTTGGCGAGTATCTCTGCATGCTCTTTTTCCAGATCCTGCTTTTCCAAATCCAGCTTTCTACGGAAATCATTTAAATCGAGATATGCCAGGAGTAGCTTCGCATCCTCACCATAAGCAATCATTTGATTTCGGTAGAATTCCGGCTCACGCTCCGCAAATTCACAGCGCTGTGAGGTATGATGCATCATATCAAGAAAGATGTCCAGTTCATCGATAGACAATTCACGCACCTGTATTCCCTGCTTTAAGGTTTTATTCACTGACCAGCGTGTCTGTTGATGCATTTCCTTGAGGAGCGTATTCTCATCCTTGCCATCCAGGTATAAGGCAAACATCCAGCGAATCTCTGAAATCACCTGAAAATCCTTGGTAAAGCCCTGATGCTCATATCCTGAAGCAATCATATTGTCCACTACATAGGAATGATCAAAGCCATTTTCCACCAGCTCACCATCGATATCGCGCTCTTTATATAATACATTTGGGTCAACAACTAAATATAAGCCCTTTTTTTTCTTCAAATATGCGGCTAGCTCCTTCGTAAAAAAACGCAAAAGCTCCACGTTATGATAATCCATTAGAAATCCGCGTTGCGCATAGTAAAACCGGTACAGCTTCATTACCGGTATGGATGTTAATGGAGTTGCACAGATAACTTTATCCTGCTCCTTTACTCCAACGTACTCAACATCCCAATGATTGATTTTTTTTAAATCCATCGCCTTCAGCGAGTTCATAAAATCCCGATAGGGATGCTGATTCCGGAATGCTTCATATTCCTGAGGTGTCAACGTTGTAAACTCCAAAATTTCGTCCTCCTTTTCAAATCTATCGTAATCTGTAAGCATAATCTGTATGCATTTTCCTCATATCGTCAAAACAGTATTATTATACCACGTTTGTTGATGATTTTTTAAATTAAGGGTGAAATTTAAGAGAACTTTTCTGTTTTATAGATAAAGCACATATATTCGCCTGTGAAAGTAATAAAATGGATTCGTAGAGCATGCTTTCTATTTTCACAACCAGAAATAACCAGCTGTCTTATTCTTACTATACACTTATACTAAACACATATAGAGTCACACCTCAACTACTTATAAGTCTGAGATTTTGCAGGGTGTTAATGAAGGATACAGATTCATAAAATCAGATTTACTATATGTATTATTATGAATCTATGCAAAAAAAGACCCATCGTAAGATGAGTCAGATTACCTGGCAGCGTGCTATCTTCA
>ENA-ORSX01000409-ORSX01000409.1-human-gut-metagenome-genome-assembly--contig:-NODE-409-length-47235-cov-5.147266_pt1 | contig 47235 bp, 35 predicted proteins | sample MGYA00241904_ERZ509172 | MGnify/ENA primary metagenome ERZ509172 (study PRJEB26280, sample SAMEA2338795) | human gut metagenome | biome: human gut; feature: human-associated habitat; material: faeces... | reverse complement strand
CCCCCGCCCAGCCACCGGCCCGGCAATGGGCACACCCCGCGCCCGCTCTCCCGTATTGGGAAGACCGGAAACCGCCTCCAGAAACGCGGCAAAGGGGTGAGCCTCCGACGGGCCGTCAGCCCGCAGTTCAGGGCACAACGACGACGCCATATCCCGCCACAGATGCAGGAGCCTGTTGTGGAACAGATCCAGAAACTCCTGAAATGCCGGGTCCCCGGCCCGCATCCGCTCCCGCACCAGCAAGGCCACATGCGGCGGCAACGGCCCATCCATGCCCGCCAGCCCAAGCAGATTCACATCAAGGCGCGGAGCCCCGCCCTCCGGGAAGGCCACGCCGCGGACCTCCCCCGCGGGGATGCTGTCCGAAGCCGGGACGCCCCAGTCCATACGGCCTTTCCATGCCTCAAGAATCGCACTCGCCTGCCAGACGTCGAAACGCCACGGCGCGGACCGAAAGCGCGACAGGGCATCGCCGCCTAGATCAGCGGAAGCGCGCCGGATCGCAGAGGCCATCTGTGCCACGTCCCCTTACGGTTACAGGTTTTCAGCACAAGCTGCGTAAACGTGTTGATTCCGGCGTACAGCCCGAAGAACACGTCGAGGACCTCCGCGAGCAGGAACGCGCTGCCTCCGGTGAAGGCGTCCTCGTCGAGCGTGAGCGTCAGCCGGGTTCCCCTCGCCGCACAGCCCGGAGCGGAACGCAAGGGGCGAATGAGCGGCTTGGCACACAACCCGTTCACGCCGGCGATCTGGCGCTGCGCAAAAGCGTCGCGCGGAGGCGCGTACAGGCGGAGCAGCTCACGCAGGACATTGTCAGCATCCGGCCCGCTCAAAGAAAGCTGGTGGAGGCTGAGATGGGAAACGAGCTTCCACAGTTCGCCGCCGAACATGGGCGGATCGTGCTGTTGCGAAGGAGGGCCGCAGAAGCGGATAGCCGCCGTGGGCATGTCCGTATCCCGCGTCAGTTCGCCCTGACGCCAGCGCTCGGCGGCACGGTGGCGGTTCGTGCACAATACCCGCGCGGAAGCCACCCACGGCCGAGCCGTCTCCGGGCGGAACGCCGCTTCCTTGAAATGCAGAAACACGTCCGTCCCTATGCCGTCCAAAGATGGCTTCCTGCGCAGGAACCACATCAGGGACGGCGGCGCATCCCCTTCTCCTGAAAGAGAAAAATACGGCATGACCGAAGAACGTTTCCCTCCCTCCAGAGCGTCCACAGCGATCACGGAATGGACTTCCGTACTGTCCCGGTGCCGCAGATCCGGCACGAGCAGATGTCCCGAGCGCTCGTGATCCACCCGTATGGGTTCCGCCAGTCGCTCGAACAAGTTGACCACAGGTACGGCGCAGGTGCGGAACAATCTTGAGGAAACCGTTTTCGGCGGCGGCGCGTCCACGGGGAACAGGAGATCGAAGCCTGACAAATCCCCGAGTTCCCGCCGACGCTCCAGCCCTCCCACCTCCCAGAACAGCAGGTGTTCGGGATAGGCAAAATACTCCTGCAGCAACTGGTATCCGGGCAGAGCGTAGGCGGATTCGGGGAACAGACGCCCGCCCGGCTCCAAGCCCGCATGACACAGGGCCTCCCGGCCAAGGGAGAGCGCCCTGGGCCTTGCGGCCCCGGCGTCGTCCGCGAGAAAGACATCCCTACACGCGCCGTGCACCCATTCGTGCATGGGAAAAGTCGCAAACCGATCACCGCCAAGGTGGAGAGATAACGAGGGCAATCCGAACTTCGCCAGCGAAAGCCCCGCGATACCCTCGATCCGCAGGCACAGGACACCGGGCACGCCCTGCGCCGCAGCGGGCATCCAAGACGCCGGAGGGATGATGGAAGCCCGTACAACCTTCGCGGGATGCAACGTCAGAGGCCGGGCCGTCCGCCAGCGCAGCACGCCGCCGCGCTCGTCACGGTTGTGGATCGACGTGTGCGCCGGAATGCCGAATCCGTCCGGCAGCCCGGCCACGCCCGCCGGATTGGGGATGAATTCCGCCACGCCCACGGACGGAATCGGGCAGACGAACTGCGGATAGAGCAGCCCGAGCAGGCTGTGCGAGACCAGCGGCAGCCGGGATTCCGCGTCCGCCCTCACCCGGGCGGCAAGCCATGCGAACGACTCCAGCAGCAGATTAACCAAAGGATCGGGCTGCGTATCGGACGCCAGCCCGAGCTGGCGCGCCATGCCGGGATTCCGCACGGCAAAGCGGACCGCGTCCTCACGCAAGGAACGCAATTCCTCCCGGTACAGCCCGGCGATGTCCTCAAAGGCGTGCATCAGCCCTCCGCGGCCGCTCCAGCGGAGAACACGCCTCCGTCGCATTGGAGCAAAAACGTCACCGGTTCCTCTTCGGACGCCGCATCCACCCGCAAATGCAGCCGACCGTCCTCAAGTCCAAGCGGGCTCACCCTTATCTTTTTCAGGCGCGGCTCGAAACGCTCCAGCGCAGCCGAAACGGCACGGGCCACCTCTCGCCCGTCCAGCGGGGCCGCACTCCAGTCCGCCAGGCCGTACCCCCTCACCAGATCCGCCGCATCCCCATTCCCACAGGGGGCACGGGTGTTGAGCAGTTCCTCGACGTCTTCCGCCACGGCCGACAGGTATTCGCTCCGGGACAATCCGCGCCCCGAAGCTTTCCCCGCGAGACGGGACAACAGCGGAATGCGCCTTTCCTCCTTCATTACGAAACCTTATTCGTCTTGAGATCGTGGCTGGCGGCAATGTTGCCGTCGGATCCGCCCTCTTCCTTCTGGCGGATATAGGTGTACTTGATGGTCGCGTAATTCAGCGCGATCTCCTCATACGGCAGATCCCCGCCGCCACGCAGGTTGTAAGAGGCCACCACCACGTTCTCCATCGTGATTTCAAGGAACTTGATCGCGGCGTCGTTGTCCATACGGCAACAGGTGAGCACCACGGAATCCATGACCTTGGCGCTCCACAGGGCCTTGCAGATATTGGGCGAGGAACTGTCGAGATATTTGGTCACGTTCATCATCGAATGGACGGCCTGCCCCGTGGTGGGGCCGGTACTGCTGCGGATCGGCGAGGTCGGCTGATGAAACCCGTTGGTGAAATTGATGAGTTCCATCTGCTTCTCAAAGCCGCTGATGGTCGATTCGCCCTCAATATCACCGAGCTTGAGAAAGGTATTCGTGGACATGGATTCTGCTCCTCAAGAGTTGTATGCTCCGGAGGCAAGGGCTGCCGCCCTCTTGCCCTCATCCGGAGAAATGGCTCGTGCCCGTGGAACTTCCGGTTTCCCTCCTGCCCGGCGTACAGGACGAATGGGATTCACAGACATTGGGCATTTGCGTTTTATGCCGCGGCAACGTCGCAGTGGAAGGCATTAAAGACGGAAATCATTTCCCCCTCCTTGAAATATCGCTCCAGTTCCGGCGTTCCCGTTCATGCGGAAGTCCGGGGCCGGTCCAAAGGGCGGTTTCAAAAAGGCCGGGCACCGGGCGAGCCTTCGAGCCGTACGGGTCGAGGGCACCACAGCTCACCCCCGGCGGGCAAAGGGATTTCGGCCCCTTGCCGCCGGAGGCGCATCGTTTTTTACACTGCGGGCGGTGGCAGTTCCGCCACAAGCCGGATACTTGCGGTCAGTTCCTCAAGCTGGAAATGCGGCCTCAGGAAGATCACACACTTGTACGCGCCCGGATTCCCGGGATCCTCGCTCACGTCCACACGGGCCTCACGTAGCGGATAGCGCGCCTTGATCTCGTCTCCGGCGTCGTCGGAGAGAAGGACATACTGGCTGATCCAGTTATTCAGATACCTTGACACGTTATCCGCCGTCATGAACGACCCCACCTTGTCCCGCATGTTCGCCTTGACGTAGTGCGCGAACCGCGATGCGTTCAGCAGATAGGGCAGCCGCGCCGAGATCCGGGCGTTGGCGTTGGCCGTGTCGGAAGTGTAAACCGGCGGCTTGTGGATCGTCTGGCCGCTGAAGAAAGCCGCCTTGTCCGAATTCTTGCGGTAAATCAGGGCGATGAAGCCGAGATCCGAAAGTTCCTTTTCACGGCGGTCGGTGATGCTCACCTCGGTGGGGCACAGCGCCACCGTCTCGCCGTTGGTCTGGCGGTACTTGTAGACATTGAGGTTTTCCACGGCCCCGCCGCCCTCATAGCCCCGGATCGCCGCCGTCCAGCCGTACTTGGCAAAGGCCGCCGTGATGCACGCGGCAAGGGCGAAAGCCGCGTTGCCCCAAAGGTAACGGTCTGGAGACGGCCCGGCGACATCCTCCTCATAAACGAAGGTTTCCACGGGATCGGTGTCGTTGCCATAGGGCAGACGCATCAGCAGATGCGGAAGGCAAAGGGTCACATAGCGGGCATCGTCCTTCTCGCGGAACGAACGCCATTCGATATAGTCCGCGCTCTGGAAAATCTTGTGCAGATCGCGGGGCAAGGGCAGATCGGTGAAGCTCTCCAGCCCGAAAAGCTGCGGCGACGCAGCGCTGAGCAGGGGGGTGTGCGCTGCGGCGGCTACTTCCGCCATCTTCTGGAGCACGCCGAGGTCCACCGCCGACAGGCCGTATTCGTGGACATGGAGCAGGCAACTGTAGGGCTCTCCGCCGAACGTGCCGTACTCCTCCTCATAAACCCGCTTGAACAGCAGGCTCTGGTCGAACTCCACGGCCCGTTCCAGATCCGTACGCAGTTCCTTAAAGGAGGCGTTGAACAGCCGCAGCTTGAGCCGATCGCTCGTCTCCGTGTTGAACACCAGATAATGAAGGCCACGCCAGACGGCTTCAAGCTTCTGGAATGCCTCGGCATGTAGAATGGCGTCGAGCTGGCACGCAAGGAGCTTGTCCTTGCAGGCCACCCGTTCCGTCAGCATCCCCAGCATACTCCCGCTTGCGGGCAGCGTGAACGGATTGTCTTCATGTTCGGCAAGGCACGCCTCCAAACGCGCATCGGCGACTTCCCGCTGGCGCTTGTCCTCATCCGGGTCTCCGGAATTGCGGACCATTGCGGCGGCGATGGCCTCGGTATCGGGCCTTTTCGCCGTCCAAGCCTCGTCCAGCTTCTCCTTGGCCTCTGACGCCGCCGTTTCGGCTCGCCGAACGTCTTCTTCAGCGGCCTTTTGTTTTTCTTGGTCCTCTCCGGCCTTGCTCACGGCATCACGGGCGGCGTCCACAGAAGCCAACGCCTCCTTGTACACCTTCCGCAACGCGTCCAATTCCGAGGCAGAGTCACCGGTAGGGAACAACATCTTCTGCAGGCTGGCCTGTAAAGCGTCGTTGCCGTCCAACTTGGCGGCAAGATCCTGCAACAGATTGCGGCGCTCGAAAAACGCTGCCAGCGCCTTGACGTTTTTCACCAAACGCTCGGGCCTGAAATCGTCCAGCTTCTCAAACCGCAGCGCACAGGAGAACGCCGCCTTCTCCGGCTCAACGCCTCCTTCCCGCCACGCCGCACTCGCGTCTTCGGCAATGAAGCGGTCCAGCCCGGAAAGCCTGAGCGCGGGGACAACGGTTTTCATGATGTCGTCAAAATTGTCCCGGTCGACGGCGGCAAAAGCACGCAGCTTGTAATCGGGCAGCGGCGGAAGCCCCAGATCTTCCCGGACGGTCCTGTCACCCGCGAGATCCGCCATAATGCCCATGACAAAGGGAAGTTCCTTCTTGACGATGGCATCGCCCACTTCCACGTCATAGGTAATCTGTACGCGCGGCGGGCGTACCCTGCCGAGCCGCTTCTGGATCGATTCTCCCATAGATACGCTCCTTGACGCTTTTTCGCGGCGTGGGCCGAAAAAAGGCTATTCTTTGGTCATTCCGAGCAATTTCTTGATGGAGGCAAGGTTTTCCCCCTGCCCCAGCAACTCGTCGAGCAGTTCCGCCAGCGTCATGCCGCCCCACGAGACGGCCCGTTTCACCAGCCACGGGGCGGGGCTGTGCGGCTCTGTGCGCATGAGGTAATCGGCGATGGCGGAAAGGGAGGCATACGCCTGTTCCCGCGAGGAGAACGATGGCGGTGGCGGCGAAGACAAAGAGGCGGGAGAGGAAGGTGGGGATACGGGGGGATCCGTCCCGGCGGAGGGATGCCACGCGAGCACCCGCGCGTCGATATGCTCCAGCCTGTCCCGCAAGGCATGAAAGCTTGGTGCCTGCCCGCCGCAAAGCGCGTCGGCGGCGCGGGCGAGTTCGTCCAGCGCCAGCAGCGCTTCACGCAACTGCCCGTGCAGGGAGGCATGGAAGGCCGGGGAAGTCTGTGCCCCGGCAAGATTCAGCATACGCCGGGCATCGCCAGCCACGCCGTTCTTGCCGTTGCCGTTCTGGATGCGCTCGCGGTGCTCCATCGCCATCCAGTCCGCATAAGTGGCGGCAGGGACATCCGGAGAGGCTTCCGTGATGGGCAGAGAGGCGGCCCGCTCGGCAAGGGGGGAGTCAAGCCATGCCAGCCGTGCCAGCCGTGCCTCCTGATCGCCTCCTTCCGGCTGCGGGTGCAGCCCGTCCCCAAAGCCGGAACACAATCCGGCGATCATCCTGAGCCCGCCCGGCAGGGAGGCAAAGCCATACCGCATCAGCGCGGCCTCGCAGGCCCATCCGGCAACCTGCATATCCTTGGAGCGCTCCCGGAGCACCCCGAGGGACAACGACAAGGCCTTATCCCAGTCTGCCCGCTTGAGTTCCCGTTCCCAGACCCCCTGCGGAAGGCCGGGGTCATCCTCCCGGCGCGCCTCTCTGATGGCGGCGCAAACGGGATCATGCGGCAATGCCGGACCGTACGGATCTTCGCCAAACGGATGCAGACATGACGCCCAGTCGACAAAATCTGACTTTGCTCTGGACATAATAAACCCTTCGTTATAAATTAGCTTCTAATATAAAGAAAAACATAGAGTCAACACTTTATTCCATTTTTGTCTTTCTCATAGCTATAACAGTATGATTCGATTCTTAAAATTCCATATTGCCGTCTTATTGGGCGTCATTGCGCTGTGCAGCGGCTGTTCCGCGCCGGAGCCCCCTCCTCCGACGCCGCCCGAAAGTGATGTGCCGTGGGTCTACGAACCCGACGCTGTGGTATTGCGTATCTCCGCCGACGAGCGGCTCAACGAGCATGAGGGCGAACCGTCCAGCCTGATGCTGTGCGTCTACGAACTGGCGACCCGAGAGGGAGTGGACAAAAGGCTCGCCAGCCCGGAGGGATTCGCCGAGCTGCTGGCCTGCGGGCGTTTCGACGATTCCGTGGTGACGAGCCGGAGGCTCTTTTCGGATCCCGGTCAGGCACAAAACCTTTCTCTGGACCGGGAAGAGGGCGTCCGCTGGATCGCGGTGATCGCCGGGTACTTCCACGGGACCCCCGCCCACAGCGCCCGGGTTGTCGCCGTGCCCGTACGGAAAATCGTCGAAGGCTGGGTGCCGTTCTTCAAAGACACCCGCCACGAACCTGGACAGACGATCATCCCCATACGCCTCGGCCCGGCGGAACTGATGGGAGGGGAACCCCCGCAGGCCCAATTGGGGCGGCAGTCCCTTTGAGCGCTGGCTGAACGTATGCCTCTGAAAGGACTCCGGCGAAGGGCCACCAGAAACCTGTGGGCCAAAGTTAGAGAGAGAGAGAGAGAGAGAGAGAGAGAGAGAGAGACGTTTTACCATCCGTTTTGATTGACGCGGGTTCCCGGGCATAGGACGGAGCAGAACCGCTCCGGGCATCCGAAGGCACCGCGCAAACCATATTGGGAAGGCCGACATGCAGCCTCAACGTCCGGTATACTGGTATTCGGGACAATTCCTCGAACCGCAGCACTTCCAGCAGGCTGATGCCTTTCATGCCTCGGAACGGGCGGCGCTGCTCCAGTCGGCGCAGCCGTGCTTCTGGGGCGTGGGCAACCTGGATGTGGACGAAGCGGCGCTTGCCGAGGGGCGGATTCTCGTCCGCAGCGGGATAATGCGTTTTCAGGATGGCACCGAGGTTGTAATCGCCGCCGTGCCGGAAGACGGCAACGCCATCCTGCCAAGCCGGAGTTTCCGCGAAGCATGGACGGACCCACATATACCGTTTACGGTGTTTGCCGGCCTCCCGCCGTTGAAACCCTATGGCAACGTCGCCGGGATTCCATCGTGCATGCGGGACGGAGGCAGGCTGATCGGATGCGATGCGGACACCTTGCCCGAAGCGCCGGGCCGTTATCTTTGCCCAAACAGCGATGACAGCATCGCTGATCGTTACGCCCTGCCCCTTGCCACGGAAAGCCGGAGGGACATGCCCGTGCGCACGCTCTATCTTTATCCCCGCCTCTTCTGGGAAAACGAAACCACCGACCGCCCGGATTGGCTGTTTCTGCCGTTGCTGCGCCTCACGGATGAAGGCTCCGGACCGCGCCCTGATCCCGCCTACGCGCCGCCTTCCCTCTATGTGGAGGCCAACCCCGTACTGCGCGGGCTCGCGCGCGGACTCGAAGCCCGGCTTGCCGCAGCCATACGCCGCCTTGAGCCAGCCCGACGGCGCGGACTCGACGAGCCCGCAACCTCCAGGCAGCTTCTGCTCGTGAACGCGGCACGGACGCTCTCCGAGCTGCGCCACGCGCTGGCATGGCCCGGAACCGCCCCCCGTGAGCTGTTCGGGCTGCTCCGGAACGGCTTTGCGGCGGCAGCGGCCTGCGTCGGGATTGCAACGGCGGACGCCATGCCGCCCTACCGCCATGACGACCCGGCTGAAAGTTTCCGCAGCCTCGACAGTCTGTTGCGGGAGATCCTGCGCGGTCTGTTCCCGGAAACGGCGGCGGTGGTCCGCTTCCGTGCGGACGGCGAATTCCTGCGCGCCGAACTCCCCGAAGGTTTGGGCCGGACACAGGCCCTACTCGTACTGCAAACCGGAGAAACCGTTTCCTCCTTGCTCAATGAGGGGCGCCTTGTGGCCGATGCTCCGGACACCCTCCCCGCCACGCTGGCCCAAGCCATCGCCGGAGTCCCGCTGTGCGAAATCCCCGCTCCGCCGGGCCTGCCGCAACGGGATGGCATCCACTATCTGGAACCCGACGCCCGTTCGGAGCGCTGGCAGGCGGCGCTGCGTTCCGGAGCCCTCGGCGTTGCCCTCTTCCCCCTGCGCGGCCCCGCTCTCCCCGGTCACCTTCGTCTGCTTTACTTGAGGAATTAAACCATGCTGCGCGACTGCTTCGGCCCGTGTTTCCGCCTGATGCTCCGTTTGCCGGATAGCCCGCCAACCGGAAAGACGGACGTGCGCCGGGAGGCGGAACGGCTGCTCGAAGGGGCCGAACGTCTTGCGCTGCGCGGGCGTGAAGCGGCGACAGTAGAAACGGCCCGGCGCATGGTCGAAGCGTGGATGGACGAAACCGCCCTTGGCATCGCATGGGAAGGCCGCACCGCCTGGCTGGGCAATCCTCTACAACGCCGCTGGAAGACGGGACGGCGCGGCGGAGACTGGTTTTTCGACGAAATCCGCCGCCTGTCTCCGCACAGGACCGAGGATGCCGAGCTGGCCGGGGTCGCCCTGCGTTGTCTCGGATTCGGATTTCGAGGACATTTTTATAACGATCCCAATGGGCTCGGCCACGAGCATCGGGCCCTTGCCGAGCGGTTCGGCTATACGGCGGTTCTGCATCCTTTCCCACCCGCTCCACATCTCCCAAGGGAAAACCGCCTGATCCGGTATGCCGGGCCTCTGCTGACGGGGCTTTTCGCCGTATTGCTGCTGATCTTTTGGGGCATATGGCAACATCGGCTGAACCGGGAGTATACCGAGAGCCCACAAGTTCCCGCCGTGAGTGCGGTACATCCCGCAAGCGATGGTCCGCGAACGACCGACGCGCGATCCGCCGTATCCCTTTCGCCGCGACCCAGCAGCATCATACAAGAAGGACGGAAGACTATCGGAACAGAGAAGCAACCGATTCCCGACGTATACGGAGAATTGCGGGATCGTCTGGCAGAGCAGACGCCGGCCCCCGCGTCGCATGACCCCGGACACCCCGGTACGAACAACCGTAGCACAACGCCGGGGAGGTCTTCATGAGTCCGTGGAAAGTCCTCGGCTGGCTGCTTGTGGCCTTGCTTTGTCTGTTGCTGACGGCGGGCGCGTACGGCTTGGCGTTCCTGTGGGGCTGGCCCCTCCCGTCCGTCTGGTGGCTGGCGGCCATTGCCGGAGCCGGGGCGGGCGTGGCGCTGATCCTTTTCCTGTTCCGCACAATGCGCGGCGGTACGCATGAACCCGCCGCTCCCGCTCCCCTGCCCGTGGAGCTGCCTTCGGATCGCCTTCCCCGCTGGCTCCTGCTCGACGGCGGGGGATTGTTTCCGCACCTGCCCGACATTTTGGAAAGCGCGGGCCGCCCGCTTCTTTCCGATGGCGCGGCGGGAAACACGGGATCTGTCGGATTATGGAGCACGGCGCACGCCCATTGGATCGCCGTTGATTTTGCCGCACCGCCCCTGTCCGGCGAACATGGCGGTGACGGTGGTGAAGGCAACACGCCCGACAAGGCTCCTCCCCTTCCAATGTGGGATCAACTTCTCGACGACAAGGCCGTGCGCCGTTGGCTGTCTCCGCCTGCGGGAGTCGTCCTGTGCATCGGCGCGGAGAGCCTCTCCGGGCACGGGGACGATACCGCCGCCTTCATGCGCCAGCGGTTGCTGACCGTCCGGAATCGGCTTGGCAACGCGCCCGTGTGCCTTCTCGTCACCGGGCTTGAACAAGCGCCCGGCCTGTCGCGCCTCGCACGGCATTTTACGGCAGAAATCAGCATCGGGCGCAATGCGCTGCACGCGCCACTCGGATGGTTCATGCCCGTCCGCAGACCGTGGACGCCCATGCCCCGATGGGCCGCTGACGGCGTACGGGAAGGCATGAACGGCCTCACCGCCGCGTTGGACAGCCTTGTCCGATGTTCCGAATCCGGAATCCCCGCACCGGGTGGTCCCGCATTCCTTCTCAAAGGAGCCCTCCGCCACCTTGTCTCTCCGTTAGCCTCGTTCGCGGCGGCCCTCGGGGACGGGCTCGGCGGCATTTTCTGGGCCGCATTGCCTCCCGCGTCCTCTGCCTTTCAACAGGCTACGCGCCTTTCTCCGGTTATAAAGGATGTCTCCCCTCCCGCTCTCCGTTCCTCGGCATCCGTACCCTTTTCGGTTCCCGGCGGCGTACCTCTTGCCGCTTCTCTGGCCAGCCAGCCCTCCGCGACCGTTCCATCCGGCTCCCGGTTCACGTCCTCATCCGGGATTGCGGCACATCCCCTGTTCGTACGGGATCTCTTCCTCGAAACATTGCCAGCCTCCCGAGCCCTTCCAGCCACCGGACGGGGGGTACGGCGGCGGGCCGTCTGCTGGACCGCCGCAATCCTCTTTGCCGTCACCGCCGGGGTTGCGCTGTACCGTGGCGGGGAACGTTCCCAAACCCTTCTGCCGGACATGATCCGGTTTGAGGAACACCTTCCCCGAGCCGCTTCCATAGCGGAACTCGACGGCCTGATCGCCGAGTTCCACAAACTGGAACGCGGCTGTTCCGGGACCGTCCGGATCTACGGCGCCCCCAAAGAACGGCTCGAACGGCTCCGCGCCGCACTCAGCGAACGCCTCACCGCATCCCTGCCGGAATCCGGTGATACCGACCGCTGGATCAACGATCTCATGATCTGGGCGGCGGCCCGGCCCGGCGTGGAGACGCTCCGGTTCCGTGCCCCGGACGGAACCGTCCTTGCCAGCGTCGATGGCGCCGCGACAGCCGCGGGCCGGAAGGCGGCGGCCCGGTTCCTCGACAACGTGTCCGCATTCGCCTCCCAATCAAACATCTTGCCAGAGCAGGATACGCCGCAGCACACCGGGGCCTCGGACTCGATCACGGAGCGCGTGGAAGCGCTGCGTCTGCGTTACCGCGCCTCGACATTCGCGGCATGGTATGCGGCGGGACAATGCCTGCTGGACGCCGTGCAAGCACCGGGCATAGAGCCCCGGACGCTGCTGCCGACGCGCCATGTCCCACTGACGCCGCGCGATCTGCTTGGTCCGAACGATCCCTGCTCCGCCTTCCTTGCCGCAGCCGAACGCGAACTGCGTTCCGCCGAGGGCCCGTTGCCCGTATGGGTAGCCTCATTGCGGGATATGCGCTTTGTCCGGCTGCTTACGCGGCTGCCCGGAAGCGGAACCCCGCTGTCCGAAACGGCGGAACTCCTCGGGGAGCCTTCCGAAGGCGCCCGCCAAACACTCGGCAATTTGGAAACACTGTTCCGGGCCCGCACCGCGTGGACGGACTACCGCAGCGCCCTTGCCGCACTGTCCGCCGAAACGGGAACCTCCGACGGCCTCGTACGGCTGGCGCGCTCCTTATACGGCGGGGAACTGAACGGCGCCCTCCGGGCCGCCGACGACACATGGCAAGGGCTGGCCGCCGCCCTCGAAGCACGAAACCCGGACCTGCGAAACGATCCGCTGCCCCTCTCGCTCATACGCGCACCGTTGCTGTTCGCCGCCGGAACCGCCACAGCCGAAGCCGCCCGCAATCTTCAGCAGCGCTGGTCAACCGAAGTGGTCGGCCCTGTGGAAGGGTTACAGGACGAAGCGCTCCAACAGGCCCTCATCGGCGAGGGCGGTCTCCTGTGGACATTCGTGGCGGACGCGGCGCAACCTTTCCTGCGCCCCGCAGCCTCGGGATATGCGCCGGCCTCAGCCCTCGGGATGCGCTTTCCCCTTTCCCCGGCTTTCCTCAGTCTGCTTTCCGAAACGCCGCAACACATCGCGGTCTATCCGGCATCCTATCCTGTGCGGGTGGGGTTTTCACCAGTCACGGTCAACCCAAAAGCACGGGCCTATCCCCGCGGCCTGTCCTTGCGCATGGATTGCGGCGGCGAACCTCTCCGGGCGGATGCCTACAATTACCAAGGAACCGCCCTATTCGACTGGTCGCCGGAACAATGCGGCAACCTGACATTGGCGATCCTGTTTGACGGCTTCACGGCGGAGAAGGTCTATGACAGCCCGCTTGGATTTGCGCGCTTCGCGGATCAGGCAGCCGCCGGAATCATGGAATTTACGCCAAGCGATTTTCCTACTGTCCAGCAACAACTGGAAAATCTTGGCATCACCCGGTTACGGACACGTTTCCGCATCGAAGGCGGCGAAGCCGTACGCGAACGGCTTCATGCGTTGCCTTCCGCTTTGATACGCAGTATACTGCATATAGAAAAATAAGTGCCCCATACAGAGCCATACCGACTACAACCTTCCCTGCCACAGCTCAGCCGCTGAACAAAATAGCGCGGGTACGCTTTGACACGGCAGAGAAACATTGATGAAGAGTTTCCACATCCCGCTCAGATAACGCCGCCATTTCCAAAACAGAACAGCAAACAAAAAGGCCGGAGAACTGCTTCTCCGGCCTTTCCTTCTTTGCATAAGGAAGCTTTCCAGAGGCCATTCATAAATCGTCCATTGGATGATTGATGAGGATTCGTTCGCCGAAAAATGAAATTTTCAGCTCATTTCCGAATGGCTTCTACTCAATTATTCCAGCACGGTTCCGTTCCGGCCTTGCTGCTTGACCTGATAGAGGGCCTTGTCCGCCTTGCTGTAGAGATCCGCAAGCGAGGATGGGCCGTTTCCGAAGGCGCCGCCAATGCTCAGGGTCACGGACAAAGGCTCTTCTCCCGCACGGCAATCAAGCAACCGGGCGCGCAGGGCATCCAACCTTTCACGCACGATTTCGCGTGATCTGACGCCTCGAAGAAAAATCACAAACTCGTCCCCACCCCAACGGCAGAGCACATCGCCGGACCGGAAGGATTTCCGCATGGAACTGCCCATGTATTGCAGGACCGAGTCCCCCGCGAGGTGCCCGAAGCGATCGTTTACGCTTTTGAAATAATCGATGTCGAGCAACAGAAAACAATAGCTGGAGGAAGCCCCCACCAAGTCCAAATGCTCGGAAATGAGCTTTTCCGCCGCAGCCCGGTTGAGCAACCCGGTAAGCTTGTCGTGGCGGCTGGTGAGCATGAGCTGGCGGTTCGCTTCCTCGATCTTGCGGATGGAGGTCATGTCCTGTGCGAAGAGCAGCACGTATTCGCCCCGTAGATCAAGAGTATCCTTGACCAGGGTGCTCCTGATGAGCAGCTCGTGCCGGCCGTCCTCATAGATGACATTGCAGAACATGGAGACGGTCCCGCCACCGTTCTCCTTGATACGCGCCACCAGGTTATCAAGGGCAAAATACTGTATGTAGTTTTCCCGCTCCTCCGGGACGACCACATTTTCCGCAAACCAGAGAATCTGTTCCTTAAAGGTCTGCTGCGGCAGCATCTCCCCGTTGCCCGCGCCGATGACGGTTGTGCTCATGCCTGTCCGAACATCCACAGTCATGAAATTCTCGCACAGGTTGGACACAATGAAATTGATGCAGCTGTTCTTGAGCGCAAGGATGTTGGCGTCGCGGATTTGTTCCATCACCTCATCGGTTTCATCCCGCAACGCCGCAAGAATATATTTTTCGTCACCCGGCAGAAATTTGAGGTTCCGGCACAGACAAATCCCGTCGTCGCGCCGGATGCGGTACTGGACAACGGCTTTCTCCACCGAATCGACCAGCTTCAAAATGCGATCACGCTCCGTATGGCGCCGGAAGAACTCGCGCTCCTCTGGCAATACGTACTTTGCAAGAATCTCCATGCCCTCTTCGTACGTCCCTTTGGAGGGGACCACATTGAACAATTTCTTACTCAGCACGAGCGTATGGTACTGCCCATTCTCACGATTGAAAACGAAGACGGCATCGTAATCGCGGAGCAACAGGGACTTGGAAAAATCTTCCATAAAAAAAACACCTTGCCCGGCAACCTCAACCAAACATTTTCGGCGGGACACAACCGGGCGCAAATGGGGAAATATGCCTCCCTCCATCCCAGAGTTCCAGCCTGACGTCAAGGGATAACGCACCGAGAGAGAGAGAGAGAGAGAGAGAGAGAGAGAGAGAGAGAAGCTCAGCTTTTTTAATCCATTAGAGGGTATTAAATATTTGTTTTTACGATACCGTGTGATCATGCGGAAATGGGTTTGTAAAAGATATATCTATTAAATACTTATTTTTATAATAAAAAATAGAAAATCGAGCTTTTTTGAACAACTTTTTTTGAAAAAAGCGAAAAAAGGTCTGGACAGGAAGCTTGCTCCGATATAAATTCACTCCAACAGATATATCACATATACATACAAGAAAAACCTAGCCGGATGGTCATCTCTAAATATAGACGCTATTTTTATACGTTATATCAGTATATAATACACAAATAGTCTTCCAATACGGACGCTCTTCTCTTTGCGGCAATGAATATACGGCCTCGCTATAGATATATTATTCTATCCGTTTTTATTCGAAAAAATGCGATCAAACCAATTGATACATCACACACCCAAGGAGCGCATCATGCACGGCAAGGCGTTGATCAACGAGGCATTGAAGGGGAACCCCGTCGAGCGGACCCCCTGGGTTCCCTACACCGGTTCCCAAATCGCCAACCTCAAGGGGTATACCGCGCAGGAAATGTTCCGCGACGCGGACAAGCTATACGAATGCTGCATCGAGGCGGAGTCCCAATACTCCCCGGACGGCATGACTCCCATGTTCGACCTGCAAGTCGAAGCTGAAATCCTCGGCTGCGATCTCGCATGGTACGACAACACCCCGCCCACCGTCTGCTCCCACCCGCTCGAAGGCGAACTCGTCATCCCCACGCGGCGCATCCAAAAGACCGACGGGCGCATCCCGCTCATCCTCGACGTCATGCGCCGCTTCAAGGCCGCCAAGCCCGACATCGCCATGTACGGCCTCGTCTGCGGCCCGTTCACCCTCGCCTCGCACCTGCGCGGGACCAACATCTTTATGGATATGTACGACGATGAGGACAGCGTGAAGGCCCTCGTCGCCTACTGTGAGGAAGTCGTCCGTGAGGTTGCGGAATACTACATCGAGGCCGGGTGCGACATCATTGCCGCCGTGGACCCGCTTGTCTCTCAAATCTCCCCGGACATGTTCGAAACCTTCCTGAGCGGACCTTACACGAAGTTCTTCGCCTCCATGCGCGAAAAGGGTATGCCCTCCTCCTTCTTCGTCTGCGGCGACGCCACCAAGAACATCGAACCCATGTGCCTCACCAGGCCCGACTGCATCGCCATCGACGAAAACGTCGACATCGTGGAAGCCAAAAAGCTCACGGACGCCCACGGCATCACCATTTCCGGCAACCTCCAGCTCACCATCACCATGCTGCTCGGCACGCAGCAGGACAATCAAAAGGCCGCCATCGAACTGATGGACAAGATGGGCACGCACCGCTTCATCCTCGCGCCCGGCTGTGACGTTCCTTTTGACGCCCCCGCCGCGAACCTCATCGGCGTGGGGCAGGCCGTGCACAACCCCGAAGCCGTCCGCAAGGCGCTTGAAAACTACGTCGCCAAGGACAATCTGCCGGAAATCGAAATGCCGGACTACGTCAACCTCGACCACGTCCTCGTCGAGGTCGTGACCATCGACTCCAAGACCTGCGCCGCCTGCGGCTACATGGTCGCAACCGCCAACAACGCCGCCAAGATTTATGGCGACAAGGTCGAAGTCGTCGAACGGTCCATCATGTTCCCCGAGAACCTCGCGTTCGTGAGCAAGGTCGGCCTGACGAACCTCCCCTCGCTCCTCGTCAACGGCGTCATCAAGCACATCTCTCTCATCCCCACCGTCGAAAAGCTGCGGGAGGAGATTGAGGAAGCGATGAAGTAGAACGGAAGAGGGAGGGAAGAGGAACCCCTTCTGAAGAAGGATTTTCCTCCCCACCCCGCCCCTTTCCTACCCAAGGCTTTCAAGATGGGGAGGCGGCGCGGCGGGAGTCCCTATCGGACTGAAACGGACAGGATACAGAGTTTTCCCCAAAAGGGGCAAGGAGGCACGGGCCTCGGCTCTTTCCCACAAGGCAGGATTGACGGAATGCGCAAGAAACTGATCATCCTCTCCGGCTTCCTCGGAAGCGGCAAGACGACCCTGCTGCGGTCGCTGCTGCTGCACCACTCGAATCGAAAGGTAGCCGTGCTACTGAACGACTTCGGCGACATCCCCGTGGACGGGGAAACCCTGCGCCGCTCCGGCGTCGAGGGCGGCGTGGTAGTGGAGATCGGAGGCGGATCGGTATTCTGCTCGTGCCTGCGGGAGCCGTTCATCAAGGCGCTGGCCAACCTCGCCGCCCGCGACGAGGATCTGATCATCGTGGAGGCCTCCGGCATGTCCGATCCCTCCGCCGTGGACAAGATGCTCCGGCTCTCCGGCCTCGACGGGCTTTTTGAGCACACCTCGACCATCTGCCTGTTCGACCCCGTCAAGAGCCTCAAGCTGGCGCGCGTGCTGGAAGTCATCCCGCGCCAGCTTGCCTCGGCCAGCGTCGTTGTCCTGACCAAGGCCGACATCACGACCACGGAGGAACGGGAAGCCGCCCGCGCCTATATCCGCTCGCTGGAACCGGACCTCCCCATAGTGGAAAGCCATAACGGAAACGCGGATTTTGCCTCCCTGCCCGAACGGGCGCTTCGCCTGTTTCCGGTCGGATTCAATACCCCGGAGACGCGGCCCGACTGCTTCGCACTGGAAGCTGTCAGGACCGACGCCAAGACGCTGCTCGACGCCCTGACCGCCGACGGAAACGTGCTGCGGGTCAAGGGGTATATCCGGGCCGCCGACGGCGTCCGGTTCGTCTCGGATACCGGGCAGGGTTTTGAAACGATGGAAAGCCGGGACGCGCCGGTGCCCCTCATGATCATCTGTATGCAGGGAACCGCCGGAGCCGTCCGCGCCGCATTGCACGCGGCGGGCATCGCCTGAATCAGCAAACCTTTAAGGAGCATACCATGAGCGCTATTTTGCAGGACATTTCCGAGAAGTTGCAGAAAGGGAAGATGAAGGAAGTCGCCGAGCTGGTGAAGCAGGCCCTCGCCGAGGGCATCCAGCCCCTGACCATCCTCAATGAGGGCCTCATGCCCGGCATGGACATCATCGGCGAACGCTTCAAGAGGAACGACATCTTCATCCCTGAAGTGCTCATCGCCGCCCGCGCGATGGCCGCCGGAACCGAAGTCCTCCGTCCCCTCCTCGTGGGTGACCAGATGGAAGAAAAGGGCACCGTCGTCATCGGGACCATCAAGGACGACCTCCACGACATCGGCAAGAACCTTGTCCGCATGATGATGGAATCCAAGGGCCTCAACGTCATCGACCTCGGCAACAGCGTGCCCCCGGCCAAATACATTGAAGCCGCCGCCAAGCACAACGCCGACATCATCGCCTGTTCCGCCCTGCTCACCACCACGATGGTCCACATCAAGGATGTCGTGAAGGGCGTGGCCGAGAGCCCCCTTGCCGGAAAGGTCAAAATCATGATCGGCGGCGCACCCGTCAATGACGCCTTCCGCGAGTCCATCGGAGCCGATTATTACACCCCCGACGCCTCCTCGGCAGCGGAAAAGGCCCTCGAAATCTGCGCCGCCGCGAGGGCGTAGAAAGAGAAATCGGGGGAAGGGAGAAGCCCCCTTCTGAAGAAGGGTTGCCCCCTCCCCTCCATCTCCCAAGACTTTTGACTGATGGGGGGGGCGGCCCGCAAGAAGCCCCTCCGTATGAAAGGAGTGGAGCGGAGGCGAAACGGAAACCCCGCCGCCGGGAAACACGGCAAAGAGGCGGCCCGCCTCTCCCATGCTTCCCGCCGCAAGGCGGCTCCTCCCACCCAAACGGCCCCGGCAACCCCGCCACCCGGCGGAAAGGAAACGGATATGCACCTCATCGCCTGCGAAGTCTTCCGCCCCGAGCTGGAACGCCTGACGCGAGCCATGCGCAACGCGCCCGAGGTGACGTATCTTGAACAGGGCCTCCACGATACGCCGGACGAACTCCGCCGACGCGTGCAGCAAGCCGTCGACGCGCTGGAAGCCAAGGGCGAAACGGTCATTTTCCTCGCCTACGGCCTGTGCGGGCGCGGGCTCACCGGCGTGACCGGGCGCACCGCGGCCCTGATCCTCCCCCGTGTCCACGACTGCATCCCGGTCCTGCTCGGGGCGACGCAGGAACAAGCCAACGAATCATCCCTCGGCGGCGGCACCTACTGGCTCTCCCCCGGCTGGCTCCGCTATTCGCAAACCTCGTTCATCCAAAACCGCGAAAAGCGCTTCAAGGAATACGAAGAGCGGTTCGGCGCCGACTCCGCGGCCTACCTCATCGAACTCGAAGGATCGTGGCTCAGGAACTATACCAACGCCTGCCTGATCCTCTGGGAAGGCTGGGAAGACCAGCAGGAACTCGTCCAGACCGCCAAAGCCGTGGCCGACGACGCCGGGCTTGGCTACCGGGAACTTCCCGGCGACCCCAATTTCATCCAGGCCCTGCTCGACGGGGGCAAGGACGGGCGCTTCATGCGCATCGCTCCCGGCTTCACGCCGGATCTCGACGGTGAAGGGGCCATTACTGCCATGAGGGTGACATCATGAGCGTTTCAATCACCGTGCGCCACGCTGGAGGGATCGCCAACCTTCGCGCCGAGGCGGGAACGCCCCTCGCCCCCCTGCTCCGCGAAACGGGCCTGCTCACCCTGCCCTGCGGCGTCGGCAAGTGCGGCAAGTGCCTCATCCTCGCCGCCACCGAACCCTGCGCCGAGGAACGCGCCCTGCTCGGCGACGACGCCATCGCTTCCGGGCTGCGCCTCGCCTGCCACACCCGCGCCGTTGAGGGGCTCGACATCGCCATCCCACAAGCCGGAGCCCTGCGCGTGCTCACCCGGTTCGCGCAATCGGACTACCCGTTCCGGCCTATCGTGGAGCGCCGCCCCTTCGCCATGCCCGAGCCCTCCCTCGACGACCAGCGCAGCGACCTGCAACGCCTCATCGACGCCTGCGGCGCAGAGGGCCACGCCCTCGGCCTCGGCCAGCTCGCCGCCCTGCCCGCCTTCATACGTAAGGCCCGCTCCAACGGCGGGTGCGGCGACGGGCACGGCAACGTGTGCGGCTTCGGCCTCATGCATGGGGAAACCCTCGTCGGCTATGCGGCCTCGGATGAGGCATACGCCCTTATCGTGGACATCGGCACCACCACCGTCGCCGCCCTGCTCGTGGACACGGCACGCAGGCGCGTGGTCGCGGCACGCGGCGAACACAACGCCCAGTCGCCCTACGGCGCGGACGTCATCAGCCGCATCCGCCACGAAACGGAATGGGAAGAACACCGCAACGGTCCGAACCCGCTGCAACAGGCCATCTCCAAGCAGATTTCCGCAATGCTCGCCGGACTGCTGGAACAGGCCGGGATCGGCGACGTGGATTTCCTGTCCCTGACCGGCAACACGACCATGATGCACCTGCTCTGCGGGCTGCCCGGCGAACACATCGGCAAGGCCCCGTTCATCCCCGCCACGCTCGAACCCATGCGCCTGCCCGCCGCCGATCTGGGCATCCCCTCACAAGCCCCCGCGTTCCTGCTGCCCGGCATTTCCGCCTATATCGGCGCGGACATCGTGGCTTCGCTCCTCGCTGCCGACGCCCACCGCAGCCAGCCGCCCTTCCTGCTCGTGGATCTCGGAACCAACGCTGAAACCGTGCTCTGTGCGAACGGCATGTTCTACGCCTGTTCGGCGGCTTCCGGGCCATGTTTCGAGGGCGCGACCCTTTCCTGCGGCATGGCCGGGCAGGATGGGGCCATCGATACCGTTTCGCCCGACCCGGAACGCGGCCTGTCCTTTACCACCATCGGCGGCGCGCCCGCGCGCGGGCTGTGCGGCTCCGGGGTACTGGATGCGCTGGCCCTGCTGCTTGACGCCGGGCTCGTGGACGAAACCGGACGCCTCGAAGCCGACGCTTCCCCGCTCGGCGCACGGATTACAGACGATGCGCTGGCCTTCACGGATTCGGTGCGCTTCACCCAAAAGGACATCCGGGAAGTGCAGCTCGCCAAGGCCGCCGTGCGCGCGGGCATCGACATCCTGCTGCGGGAGGCGGGCATGGAAACCGCGGATGTGGCCCGCCTCTATCTTGCGGGCGGCTTCGGTTCCGCCATGCGCCCGGAAAGCGCGGCCCGCATCGGGCTCATCCCCGAAGAACTTTCCGACCGGGCCACGGTACTCGGCAATGCCGCCGGTTCCGGCGCGCTGCGCTATGCGACCGAGGAAGGCGCGACCGAAAGCGCCCTCGGCATCATCCGCCGCACCCGGTACATCGAACTTTCCGCCCACGCGGGCTTCACCGACGCCTACGTGGAACGGATGCTCTTTCCCGAAAGGGAGTGAAGCGGGAAAGGGGGGAAACCTTTCCGGCGAGCGGGACACCCGCGCGGATTGCCCTTTCTCCCCGTCTCTCACCCTTCTTTTCCCAAAGCACTCGCAATGCGATGCGGGAAAAAAGTGTTCCTTATGAATGAGGATGCGGAAACATCCCGTTCGGGACATCCCCCGGAACTTTCCGGGCGAACAACGGCAGAGGCACGGCGGACCCGTTCCGCCTTACGATACGCTTCAGCAAACCCAGAGAGGCTTGTATGAAAAGATGGGCACATTCCAGTCTGATGGGGGGAGTCGGCGTCGGCCTGAACTTCCTCCGCGAAAAGGACTGCGAAAAGATCCATGAGGCATCCCTAGAAGTCCTGCACGACCGGGGCGCGTACTTCGACAGCGAAACGGCGCGCGAAGTCCTGCGCGACCACGGCTGTTGGGAAGACGCGGACGGCTGCACCCATTTCCCGCGCACGCTTGTGGAAAGCGCGCTGGAAGCGGTCCCCGCTGAGTTCGTCCACCGAGGCAGGACGCCCGACGACGACATCCACATGGCGCAGGATCAGGTGTATGCCTCCAACTTCGGCGAAGGCATCTTCACCCATGACCTTGAAACCGGCGAACGCCGTTCCACCGTCAAGCAGGACGCCGTCGACATCCTGCGCGTGGTGGACTCGCTCGACAACATCCACATCTACAACCGCGCCATCGGCCCGCAGGACGTGCCGTCCGAATCCGCGTCGATGCACAATGCGGAAGTGGCGTTCTGCTACACCAGCAAGCCCATGCATCTGGTGTCCGGCAGCCCCTTCCAGACCAAGAAGATGATCAAGATGGCGGAAATCGCCGCCGGCGGAAAGGAAGAGCTCAAGCGCCGTCCGCGCACCGCCTTCAACCACACCACAATCAGCCCGCTCCGCATCTCGCATGAGGCTTGCGAAAACGCCATGATCGTGGCCGAGGCCGGGCTCCCCAACCACATCCTCGTCATGGTGCAGCAGGGCGCGACCTCGCCCATCAGCTATGCGGGGAGCGTGGCCGTGCACAACGCGGACTTCCTCGCCTTCAACACCCTGATGCAATGCGTGAACAGGGGCAACCCCACCCTGTACGGCGCGTCCGCCTGCGTCATGGACATGAAAAAGGGCCTTTCCCTCGTGGCGGCCCCCGAAGTGTTCGTGCTCAACGCGGCAATGGCCCGGATGTCGAAATACTACAATATCCCAAGCTACATTGCCGGTGGATAGACGGACAGCATATGCAACGACGTGCAGGCCGGAGCCGAACGCGCTCTCAACCGCCTGATGACCGCGCTGGCAGGTGCCAGTGTCCTTTTCGGTCAGGGCATGCTTGAGACGGGACTTACGTTCGACATCCCGACCCTGCTCGTGGACGACGAAATCATTGATTATGTGCTGCGGATGCTGGCTGGCTTCAAGGTTGACGCCACAACCCTCTCCACAGACCTGATCAAGGAAGTCGGCCCCTTCGGCACGTACCTCGCTGAAATGGACACCTTCGAACATCTCGGCGACCTCAGCACCTACAACCTCATGAACCGCCGGAACTACGACATGTGGGCCGCCTCCGGGAAGCCCGATCTCTATGGGCAGGCCCGCGAACGCGCAAAGGAAATCCTCGCCACCCACAAGCAGAAGAACCCCTTGAGCCCCGAGCAGGTCAAGGCCATCCGTGACGTCCTCGTGGACGCGGAAGGCGAACTCGGCGTCGCAGACTTCTGGAAGGGCAAGGAAGAGAAGCGCTTTATCGATAACGACCTTTATTAGGGCATCCCAAAGCGAAAAGGCTCTAACGGGCCGTCCGGCGGGGCTTCGGGTCCCCGCCGGAGTCGGAAAGAAATCCGGCGCGTTTTCCTTTCCTCCTCTTGGGGAAAACGCGCCGGGACACAAAACGGCCTTTCTTCATTCCCACCCTCTATGCGGAAGAAACGACGCCCTGCCGCCGAATCTGCAGCCGTGCAAACGGGACGAACCTTTTCCACGGAAAACCGCGCCACACCCGCCAAGGAGCACCGTGCCATGACATCAAGCAAGAATTCCATCGCCATGTGGAAGACGAACTTGCCGTCTTCGGCCCTTCCGAACGCCATGTCCTTTCGGCTGGCTGCGCATACCCCACCCCCCGCTTCGCCTTCCCGCGCCAGATGATGGCAATGGGGAAAGTGTAATACGAGGACAGTCCATTCTCCGCCTGCGGTTCCCCCCAACCCTGCGGGCGGAGCTTTCCCGTGGCACAGCCACGCTCACACTGCGGGACATCCGGGGCTTCCCCTTCCGGGTGTCCCGCCGTTTTTTTCCACGCTCAATCCGCCATTGGGATTGGGCCATTCGCCCATTTCCCTCCTCGGTTCCTCCCGTATCCACCAAGATATTTCTCAATACCCACCGTCCCACACCTCCCGCTCCATCCCGCAACGCATCCACAATCCCCCCAATACGGCGTCCGGCCTTGCGTTATCGATAAGAAGAAACCTGTGGTTCCTCATGGTTCGAACAAAAACTTTTCCGTGTGCTGCCACGGAACTCTGGACAAAAGTCGCCTTCTGATATATGAGATAACCAACGGATGCGGAGGAGACACACGGTCCGCAGGCAGAATCCCTGTAGCTCTTGTGGCGCTATCATGGCAACTCAAAAAAATTTTTTGGGAATGCCCCACCCACTGGATATCAAAAGAAACAAGTGCATAAAAGGACAAAAACAGGATTCTGATATTCCTAACGCCTCTCAAAACCCTTGAAGCCATCAGGCACGTAGGATAAAAGAAGGTGCTTAGAAACAGGTCTGAGTAACGACGTATACGCGTTTGATGCCCTGGAAAAGCATGGCGGAAACGCCACAGCCCCTGCCTAAGCTCCAAAGACCGCCGGGCCGAGTGCCCCGCCGTAACCGCCGCAACCGTTTCAGGTGCCCGAATATTTCGGGATAATTGGGAAGTTCGTAAAAACGACGCTGACCCCGCAACCGTGAGAGGGGATGAACCCGCAACAGCCACTGTGGACGCCGTCTACGGGAAGGCGCGGGCAAAGAAGATCCTCAAGCCGGGAAACCAGCCTGAAAACTCATATGGTACGGACGCCGCCATGCGTTCCGTCCGGTCCACGATGATTGGACCAAGGAGTTGCCATGAAAAAATGTTTCGTCATGGTTCTGCTGTGCTGCCTGCTGGCTGCCGGAACCGCCTTCGCCAAGACGGGCACCCTGCTCGTCGCCTTCGGAACTTCGATGGACAGCGCAAGGCCCGCAATCGACGACATTGAAAAGGCCTACAAGAAAGCCGCCGGGAATGACCCCGTGCTTCTGGCCTTCACCTCGGACATCATCCGCAACAAGCTGGCCAAGGAAGGCAAACCCGTCCTCTCCGTCAACGCCGCGATGAATGAGCTCGCCGCACAGGGCGTGACCGATCTCAAGATCCAGTCCCTGCACATCGCCCCCGCCGAGGAATACAACCAGCTCGAACGCATGGTCGTTAAAAACATCACCAAGAATCCCGGCGTATTCAAGACGGTCAAGGTCGGCTATCCTCTCCTCGTCTCCGAAAAGGATCTCGACGCCGTCGTCAAGGTTGTGCTCGCTTCCCTGCCCAAGGATCGCAAGCCCGGCGACGCCGTGGTGCTCATGGGCCACGGCAACGACCGCGGCCCCGGCGACCTGACCCTCGCCGCCACTGCCGCCGCCTTCCACAAGGCCGATCCCCACGTCTGGCTTGCCACCGTCGAAGGTTCCAACAGCTTCGACAACGTCCTGCCCAAGCTCAAGGCTTCCGGCGCCAAGCGCGTCTGGCTCCAGCCCTTCATGATCGTTGCGGGCGACCACGCCAACAACGATCTCGCCGGGCCGGAAGAGGACTCCTGGGCCTCCCGCATCAAGGCTGCCGGGATGACCCCCATGCCCAACCTCAAGGGCCTCGGCCAGCTCAAGGGCATTCAGGACATCTTCCTCAGCCACACCCAGAACGCCGTTGTCGATCTCGCCAACACGAAGAAGGCGGACTAAGCAGGGATAGAGTGTGAAGAACCGGAGGGGGGAAGGGGAACCCTTCTGGAAAAGGGCTTCCCCTTCCCTCCTCCTAACCTCCCCCTTTCCCCTCCCAAGACTTTCGACTTTATTGAATCCCTTTTCGGGGTTTTTCCTGTGAACCCCAAAACCGGGGCGCGATACAACATATTTCAATTTAAGGATTTTTCCTTATTTAATCGATTCTATAAAGAATGCCGCTTGTTGCAGAGAAACAGAACCCGATTCCCCCTCTCCTCACATAACAGAAGCCTTTGGAGAGAAAGGGGAGGGTTCGGGGAAAGGCAAGAGAAGCCCTCCTTTCCCCGAAATATCAACCCACTACAAGGATTTTACCATGAAACCGGGAAAACTGTACGGCGTGGGCATCGGCCCCGGCGACCCTCGGTACCTGACCCTCCGGGCGGCGGACGTGCTGCGCTCCGTAGATGTAATCTTTACCGTCATCTCCCAAAACGCATCGAGCAGCGTTTCCCGGTCCGTGGTCGAATCCCTCGAGCCGCGCGGAGAAATCCATCTCCAGATATTCAGCATGTCGCGTGACAAGGCTGTCCGCGCCGCGCAGGTGCAGGCCAACGCCGACGCCATCATTACGGAACTGAAAGCGGGCCGGGACTGTGCCTTCGCCACGCTCGGCGACGCCATGACCTACAGCACTTTCGGTTATGTGCTGGAAATCATACGTGAAGCCATCCCCGGCGTGGAATTGGAAATCGTCCCGGGCATCACCTCCTTCGCCACTCTGACGGCGAAAGCCGGAACCGTGCTCGTGGAAAACGGCGAACAGCTCAGAGTCATCCCGTCCTTCAAGTCGGAAATGGCCGAAACGCTGGACTTTCCCAAAGGCTCCACCACGATTCTCCTCAAGACCTACCGTAGCCGCAAGGCACTGGTGGAACGCCTCAGGCGCGAGGAAAACGTGGAAATCCTGTACGGCGAGCATCTGGCAATGGAAGGGCAAACCCTCTTGACCGATCTGGACGCCGTTGCCGACCGCCCGGAAGAGTACCTGTCGCTCATCATGGTCAAAAAGCAATGAAACGCGGACGCCGCCCTCTTCCGCCTCCGTGGAGGCGCCCGAGCCGCATCCTGTGGTTCGTTCTGGCCGTCATCGGAGCCTGCTGGCTTACGCTGCACATGCCGGAATCCCACATGATGCGCCCGAAGCCGGAACAAAACGGCACGGGCGCCCCCACAAGCCGGATGCACCGGCCCGCTCCCGTCAGTGAGGCTATGGACGCGGATGTGGGCGAAGACGCCATGACTTCCTCCGGGCCGACAAAGATGGACACTGCGGCCCCCCGCATGAAACGGCACGCGCCGCTTACCCCGGCGGAAAAAATCTTCGCCAAGATGAAAACCTTCGGACGCCTGTTCGCCATCGTGGGCATCGCGGCCTTCCTCGGAGGGCTGATGGAGGCGCGGCGCTGGCACATGGCGCTGGCGCGGGTCATGGGCAAGCTGGCCCGGATGGCCCGGCTCCCCGAGATCGTGGGCCTCGCGATGCCGACCGCGCTCTGTTCCAATGCGGCGGCCAACAGCATACTGGTCAGCAGCCATGCCGACGGGCATATCCGCACCTCGGCGCTCATTGCGGGCGGCATGGCGAACAGCTATCTGGCCTACGTCTCGCACTCCATCCGGGTCATGTATCCGGTGATCGGAGCCATCGGGCTTCCGGGGGCGCTCTACTTCGCGGCGCAGTTCTCGGGCGGGTTCATCGTCATTCTCGGCGTCCTGCTCTGGAACCGCTGGTATGTCTCCGGACACGGGGATACGCCCGTTTCCGGCGTTTCCCCGGCAACCGAGGCCCCGCTCGGATGGCCTTCCGCCGTGGAAAAGGCTGCTGTCCGGTCGCTGACGCTGCTGTTTCGCATGGTGTGCATCACGGTCCCGCTGATGCTCTGCATCGAATGGCTGTTGAAGAACGGCGCGTTCAATTTCTGGGAGCAGTATGTCCCTGATCAGGTGAACCGTTTTTTCCCTGCGGAACTGGTATCCGTGGTCGCCGCGCAGATGGGCGGCTTGGTGCAGTCTTCCGCGGTCGCCGCGAACCTCAGGGCCGAAGGGCTCATCGACAACGCGCAGATCCTGCTGGCGATGCTCGTCGGGAGCGCGGTGGGCAACCCCTTCCGCACTCTGCGGAGGAATCTCCCTTCGGCGCTCGGGATTTTCCCCGTGCCCGTCGCGTTCGCCATAGTCATCGGTATGCAGCTCTCGCGCTTCGTCGTTACCCTCGTCGCCATCGCCGGGGTCATCGCGTTCATGCATTATGTGTTGTATTGAACTTGGAGGGGGAAGGGGAACCTTTCTGGAGAAAGGTTCCCCTTCCCCCTCCAAACCTCCCCCTTCCTCTCCAAAGACTTTCGACTGGTGGGGAGGCGACGCGAAAGGAGTTCGTTCCCGCAAAAGACGTTGAGCGAGGGACACGGAAAAGCCCCAATGGTGGAGCAACAATGAAACGGGATTATTGAACCAGCGGCATACGAAAAAGCAAAACACTTGTTGCCGGAGGCGGCATGAACATACGTTGGAATTTGAGTGGTATGGAAATCGAACGGGAGAGCTTCCGTGTCATCGAGTCGGAGTGCGATCTCCACAAGTGGATGCCCGCGCCGGAATGGCGTGTGGCGCGCCGCCTGATCCATACCACGGCGGACATGTCCATCGCGGACACGCTGGTTTTCCGGCATGACGCCATCGGCTCGGGTCTGCGGGCGTTGCGGGCTGGAGCACCGATATTCTGCGATTCCAAGATGATCCGCGCAGGGCTTTCCATCGAGCGGTTGAAGAGGCTGAACCCCGGTTACGGTCCCGAAAGCCTGCACTGCCATATCAGCGATCAGGACGTCATCGATCGCGCCAAGCTCGAAGGCCACACCCGTGCCCTGTGCAGCGCGGAGAAGGCTCGGCCCATACTTGACGGGGCCATCGTGCTCATCGGCAACGCTCCGCTGGCGCTGGCCCGCATTGCCCGGTACGCGCTTGAGGAAGGTGTGCGGCCCGCCCTTGTCGTCGGGATGCCTGTCGGATTTGTCAACGTGGTGGAGTCAAAAGAACTTCTTGCCCAGTGCGACGTTCCCCAGATCGTCCTTGAAGGACGGCGCGGCGGCAGCGCCCTCGCCGTCACCACGCTTCACGCCGTTATGGAGAGCGCGTAGGGATATGGAATTGGGGGAGGGGAGTCTATGCGAGAGGCGTTCGTTCCGGCAGGAAACAAAATATCCAGAATATAAGTCAATAATCTAAATATATTAAATAAACAGTCTTCACATTGCCTTTTCAGAAAGATGATACAACAGACACTCGGCAACATCCCGTAAAACCGCAGAACAGGGATTCGATAAACGCGAAAGTCTTTGGAAAAGGAGAGGAGGGGGTCTGGGGGAGGGGAGGGAAAACCTTTCTCCAGAAAGGTTTTCCCTCCCTTCCCCCAGTTTTCTACGTTAGGAGCAACCACCATGCTGGACAGGCAACAAACGGGTATCGTGTTCAATGTGCAGAAATTCAGCGTCCACGACGGCGAAGGCATCCGTACGCTGGTGTTCTTGAAGGGATGCCCGCTGCATTGCCCGTGGTGCAGCAATCCGGAGTCGCAGCGCCGCGAGCCGGAGCGCGCCTACAACCCCACGCGCTGCCTGACCGCCGCCGTATGCGGGCGGTGCGCCAAGGCTTGTCCGACCGGGGCCGTGAGCATTGTCGGCGGGCTGGTTTGCTTTGACCGCTCGAAGTGTACGGGCTGCAACGCCTGCGTGCGCGCCTGCCCGAGCGGGGCACAGACGGTGTACGGCGAAACGCAGAGCGTGGATCAAATCCTGAGCTGCGTGGAAGAGGACGGCGTGTTCTATACGCGATCGGGCGGCGGGCTCACCCTGTCCGGGGGCGAGGCGCTGGCGCAGCCGGATTTCGCGCTGGCCCTGCTGCGCGAGGCGAAGAAACGCCATATCCATACGACCATCGAAACCTGTGGGCACTACCCGACCGACGTTCTGGATCAGGCCTGCCGAGTGCTTGATGCCCTGATTTTCGACATCAAGTGCCTCGATTCAGCCCGCCACAAGAAGGCCACGGGGGTGGGCAGCGAATTGATCCTCAAGAACATCGGGCATGTATTCGAGCACTTCCCGGAGCTTCCGGTGCTGATCCGCACGCCGGTCATCCCCGGTTTCAACGATACGGAAGAGGATATTCTCGGTATTCGTGAAATGATTCCCAGAAAGGCCAATATCCGCTATGAAGCGCTGACCTACCACCGTATGGGGCAACCCAAATACGGCTACCTTGGGCGGCGCTATGAGCTGGAGGGCGTGAAGGCCGATGAAGCCTTCATGAAACGGTTGAACATTATGTTGAAAACCTACGAACAATAAGAACTTTCGTGTTTCTTTAGGCCGTATTGACGCGTCTGTACCGTTGCCCCTGACCCCTGATTGTACTGGGTTCAGGGGCTTTTTTGTACCTCGGGGAACTGCCGGGGAGAAGGAAAAAGGGGCTGGAAGCTGTGTTTTTTTGCATTCATGGAATGACGATCTGTGCAAAAATACACATATTGATGGTTTCAAGCCTTTGATTCGCTGTAATATGGCTGTATTAGGAAGGCAAAGAGGAGTGTGTTTTTTTGCAATGCGGAAGGTGCGTATTCGCATCATGGATTTGGAGCGCTTCCGGTGATGAAAAAAGGACATGTTATTTAAGTGTATTATAGGCTTCAAAAGAATGGCTGAAGGGCAATATTCCTGTGGGCGGGAACGGAAGGAGGGGGATTCGCATGGCAAAGGCTGAAAAACAACGAGACGGAAGCCGAACCCACGGAAAAGATGAAAATAAAAAAGATGAAAAAAGAGTCTGTTAGGTGATGTTATCCGTTTCGTAGCAGTAAAGAGTCTTGTTAAGTGTTTTTTATTTCACAAATGGTCCGCCTCTTGCTTTAGGGAAAGCAAAGATCGTCATCAAGGCGTCACGCCAGACATTCATGTAAAGGGGACCATCGTGAAGATCATCGACTTTCGTTTCCGTCCGAACATCCCTTCCACCGTACAGGGGATGATCGACCATCCCGTCTTCGGCGAGATGCACGCGCTGTTCAAATTCCATGAGCGCGCCCGCTCCCATCCCATTGAAGACATCGTGCGCGACATGGAAGTGCAGAACGTGGTCAAGGGCGTCATCACCAGCCGCGACGCGGAAACCACCTACGGCATCGCTTCCGGCAACAAGGGGGTTATCCCCTTCCTCGAACAGTATCCCGACCGTTTCATCGGCATGGCCGGGCTTGACCCACATAAAGGGATGGACGCCATCGACGAGCTGAGGCTCATGGTCGAAACCCACGGTTTCCGTGGCGCGGCCATCGACCCGTTCCTCGCCAAGATTCCGGCCAACCACGCAAAATATTATCCGATCTATGCCAAGTGCTGTGAATTCGACATTCCCGTCGTGATCAGTACGGGCATGGCGACCCTGGTGGACGGGGCCGACCCCGAGCATTGCCACCCCCGGTATATCGACGCGGTGGCCCGGGACTTCCCCAAACTCAAGATCGTAGTGAGCCACGGCTGCTACCCGTGGGTGAACGAGATCATCATGGTCGTTCAGCGCAACCGCAACGTGTATCTGGAGCTTTCCGAGTATGAGCAGTCGCCGTTCTCCGAAGGCTACATTCAGGCCGCGAACACCATGATCGGCGACAAGGTGATCTTCGCCAGCGCCCATCCGTTCCTCGACTTCAAGGGGCAGATCGCGCTGTACAGGAAACTGCCTTTCAGCCCGCAGGCGCTTGAAAATATTTTTTACAACAACGCCGCCAAGCTGCTTGGCCTGTAGCCGGCATTTCCCGTTCCCCACGAAACGCCTTTTCCACACGTTTGGAGCGCTCTCCAAAAGGATATCCTCATGGAACACATCGATCAGCAGAAAAACCTCCGCCGCGTCGTCATTTCCTCCATCCTCGGGGCCGTCATCGAATGGTATGACTTCTTCCTCTACGGAGTGGTCGCCGGGTTGTTCTTCAATCAGCTCTTTTTCCCGGACTTTGACCCGCGCATCGGGACCATGCTTGCCTTCGCCACGTTCGCGGTGGGGTTTGTGGCCCGTCCTCTGGGAGGCGTGATTTTCGGCCACTTCGGCGACAAGATCGGGCGCAAGAAGGTCCTCATCCTGACGTTGGAAATCATGGGCATCGCCACGGTCGCCATCGGCCTCATCCCCTCCTATGCAACCATCGGCATCTGGGCGCCCGTACTGCTCATCCTGTGCCGCCTCGCACAGGGCATCGGGCTCGGCGGCGAATGGGGCGGGGCCGTGCTCATGTCCTTCGAATCCGCGCCCGCCCACAAGCGTGCCTTCTATGCCAGCCTGCCCCAGATCGGCATGTCGGTCGGCCTCCTGCTCGCCTCCGGCGTCATCGGCCTCGCGTCCATGCTGCTCACCGACGAAGCCTTCCTGAATTGGGGCTGGCGCATGGCCTTCATCCTGAGCGCCATCCTGCTCATCGTCGGTTCCTACATGCGGAAGACCGTGCAGGAGACCAAGGACTTTTCCGAAGCCAAGGCCAAGCTGCCCGAAGCGAAGTATCCCCTGCTCGACGCCTTCAAGCGCTATCCCAAGATGATGCTCGCCTGCATGGGCGCACGGTTCATCGACGGCGTGTCCTTCAACGTGTTCGGCGTCTACTCCCTGACCTTCCTCACCCAGAACCACGGCATTGACCGCACCCACGCGCTCTGGGCCGTCATGATTTCCTCCGTGGTCATGTCCGTGTTCATCCCCGTCTGGGGCCACGTCGCCGACCGCATCGGCAAGGCCAAGGTATACGGCATCTGCGCGCTGATACTCGGCTTCGCATCCTTCCCCGCTTTCTGGGTCATCGAAAACCATGCCGACTCCTTCTTCCTCGTCTGCCTCGCCATCGGCCTTCCCTTCGGGATCCTGCACTCGGCGGTATTCGGGACCATGGCCAGCCTGTTCTCGGAAAGCTTCGACCCCTCCGTCCGTTACTCCGGCATCTCCTTCGTGTACCAGTTCACGGCCATTTTCGCCTCCGGCCTGACCCCGCTGTTCGCCACCGTGCTTACCGGCTGGGCTGACGGGGAACCCTGGTACCTGTGCGCCTACTTCGCCATCGTCGGCGTCCTGAGCGCCTCCTGCACGCTGTGGATGCGCCGCATGAGCCGCGACAGCCGGAAGCCTTCCCGCTCTGCCGGGGAAGAGCCCGTCACGGTGCTGGCCAACGCCGCATTGGAAAGCTGATCTTGGGAGAGGGGGCGGTACAGGGCCGCCCCCGTGCCGGAAGGTCGGGGGGCCGTCCGGCGCGGGAACGAAACAGAGGAATCTCCCACAGGGGGGAGACGGGCTTTGTCCCGGTTTGCAGCATCATCTCCATTTCGGGGGAAAAAAGAGGAGAAATTGTATGAGACGTTTTCTTACGGCCTTCGCCGCAGCTGTCCTGATGCTTTCGCTTGGCACCGCCAACGCGGCGGAATACAAGAAGATGACCATCCGTGCCGCTACCGCGAACCCGCAGGGCAGCCTGCATGTGGTCGCCATCGACAAGTTCAAGGAGATCGTCGAGAAGGAATCCAACGGCGCGATCACCGTACAGACCTTCTATGGCGGCTCGCTCGGCGACGAACAGGCCAACGTCAAACAGCTCCGCAACGCCGAGATCCATCTCGCGGTGCTGGCGGACGGGAACCTGACGCCCTTCGCGCCGCAGGCCGGGGTGTTCATCCTGCCGTACATGTTCCCGAAGATTTCCGACGCCGAAAAACTGTTCGGCAATGAAGCGTTCATGAACAAGACCGCCGACGCCATCGCCAGGCAGAGCCGTACCCGGCCCCTGTCGTGGCTTGTGGGCGGCTACCGCATCATCACCAACTCCGAGAAGCCCATCAACACGATGGCCGACCTCAAGGGCCTGAAGATCCGCGTCCCCGCCGTGGAGCTCCAGCTTGCCGCCTTCCGCTCGTGGGGCGTCGAACCCCATCCGCTGGCGTGGTCCGAAACCTTCAACGGGCTTCAGCAGGGCGTGGTCGACGGGCAGGAAAACCCCCACGCCATCAACCGCGACCAGAAGTTCTGGGAAGTCCAGAAGTACATCACCAACATCCATTACATGCTCTGGGTCGGCCCGATGCTCGTGAGCGACCCGTGGTTCCGCAGGCTCGACCCGCAGACCAAGGCCCTTGTGGAAAAGGCCGCCAAGGAAGCCGCCGCCTACGAATGGAAGTGGTCCGCGGAACAGGATGAAATCGCCCTCAAGGAATGCCTTGCTCGCGGCATGGTCATCAATGACGTGTCCGACGAACCCGCCTGGACGGAGGCCGCCCGCTCCGTGTGGCCGCAGTTCTACGATAAGGTCGGCGGCAAGGCCGTGGTGGAAGAAGCCCTCGCCATCATGCAGCAGTAAACGGACGCCCGGCGCGCGGGTTTCGGCTCCGCGCGCCGTCTTCATTCCTTGGAGGACGTATGTCTTTTCTCAAGCAGCTCTACGACAACTTCGAAGAGGGGGCCTGTGCTCTGTTCGTAGCGGTCATGGTTCTCTGCCTTTTCCTTCAGGTGGCCATGCGCATCGCCGTGGGGTCGTCGCTGGCATGGACGGAGGAACTTTCCCGCTACAGTTTCCTCTGGGCCGTGTATGTCGGGGCCGCCCTTGCCGTGAAGCGCGGCGGGCATGTCCGCATCACCGCACAGTTCATGTTCCTTCCGACCCGCTGGCGGCTCGTGTTCCGCGCCGTCGGGGACATCATCTGGATCGGCTTCTCCCTTTATGTGGCATGGATCGGGCTCGCCTGCATCGAAGAGGGCCTGTATTACCCCGAAGTGTCGCCTACCCTCGGCGTTGTGAAGGCGTGGGTGGAATGCATTATCCCGTTCAGCTTCGTGCTGGTGAGCTGGCGCATCGTTGAGGAATACGTCGTGCGCTGGCGGAACGGCACCCTCGGAGAACTGGTACGTTACGAGGAGGCAGCCTGATGACGCCCCTAGCCATTGCCCTCATTGTCCTTGTCGCCATGTTCCTGCTGGGGCTGCCGATCTTCATGTCCCTGATCATCTCTTCCGTGGTGGCGATCCTCGCGGGCGGGGATATCCTGCCCCTGTCGGTCATCCACAACTCGCTTTTTGACGGCCTGAACCTGTTCCCGCTGCTTGCCATCCCCTGTTTTGTGGTCGCGGGCACGCTCATGGAGTTCGGGAACATCACGCAGCAGATCGTCGACGTGGTGAAGCAGCTTGTGGGCCGCGTCTACGGCGGCCTCGGCATCACCACCATCCTCGCCTGCACGTTCTTCGCGGCCATTTCCGGTTCCGGGCGGGGACCGTCGCCGCCGTGGGCACCATCCTCGTCCCGGCGATGGTCCGCAACGGCTATTCCAGGGATTACGCTTCGGCGGCGGCTTCTTCCGGGGGCACCATCGGCATCCTGATCCCGCCGTCCAACCCGATGATCATCTACGCGATCCTCGGGAACCTGTCGGTGACCGCCATGTTCACCGCAGGGTTCATCCCCGGCTTCATCGTGGCCTTCGCGATGATCATGACCGCCTACCTGCTGGCGAAGAGGAACGGCTTCAAGGGCGACGAGAACGCCGCGCCCTTCAACATGAAGTTTTTCCTCAGAAGCTGCGGCAACGCCGGGTTCGCGCTGGCGACGCCGTTCATCATCCTCGGCTCGATCTATACCGGCTGGGCGACGCCCGTGGAAGCGTCCGTAGTCGCCATCGTGTGGGCGCTGTTCGTGGGCATCGTGATCAACCGGGTGCTCAGGCCCCGGCACATCTACCGGGCCTTGCTGGAAGGCGCGATGACCTGCGGCGCGGTGCTGCTCATCGTGGGCGCGTCCACCCTGTTCGGCAAGATCCTTACCTTTGAGGAAGCCCCGCAGCGCCTTGCGTCCATCGTGCTCGGCATTTCCGACGATCCCCATCTCGTGCTGCTCATGATCATCGGCGTGCTGTACGTCCTCGGCATGTTCATGGAAACGCTGGCGACCATCATCATCCTCGTACCGGTGCTCCTGCCCATGATCCTCCAGCTCGGCATCGACCCGATCCATTTCGGCATAGTCCTTGTGGTGACCAACAACGTCGCCATGCTGACGCCGCCGCTTGGAGTCAACCTTTTCGTGGCGTCGCGGATAGCGGGCATCTCGGTGGAGCGCATCTCCGTCGCGGTCATCCCCTACCTGATCGCGCTGACCCTGTGTATCCTGCTGTTCACCTACGTCCCGGCGATCAGCACATGGCTGCCCAGCCTTATGGGGTACGGGCAGTAGCCCCGGTGGAGGCGTTTCTTTACGGTTCCGCCCGGTTTCTCCGCCGGGCGGATTCTTTTCCATTATAGTAACAACTTATGATTTCTTGCTTTTCGGCATGTGATGGGGCATAAGGAGGAAATGCTTCGAGAAACGATTCACAAACTAAGAACGGACATGTAATGTTGCAAGAGTATCTTGATCAGCTTTTTGACGCCTTCAAAGAGGGGATCTGCATCTCCGACGTGGAAGGGACCGTCGTGCATTTGAACAGGCGCCATGCCGAAATCACGGGCATCCCCCGCGAAGAGATGCTGGGGCATTCCGTGATGGAGTTCGTCAAGCGCGGCAGGCTCGACGTGGTGCTGAACCCGGAGGTCATACGGACGGGGCAGCCCGCCACGCGCGTGCAGACCGTTTCCGACGGGCGGAAGCTGATCCTCGAAGCCAATCCGGTTTTCGACGCGCAGGGCAAGCTGGTGCTGTGCATCACCTTCCTCCGCGACGTGACCATGCTCTCCGAGATGCGGGAGCAGATGAGCGTCCAGAAGGAACTGCTTGAAGCGTTCCAGCAGCTCAGTACCGCCGGGGACGCGCAGGAACTTTCCCGCAAGACGCCGAAGCTGTTCACCAGCAGTGCCATGATCAAGCTCTACGGCGAGGTGAACACCATTGCGGAGACGGACGCCACGGTCCTGCTGCTCGGCGAGACGGGCGTGGGCAAGGACGTCATTGCCCGCCGCATCCACGCCCTGAGCCTGCGCAAGAACAAGACCTTCATCAAGGTGGACTGCGGAAGCATCCCCGAAAATCTTATTGAAACCGAGCTGTTCGGCTATGCGGCGGGCACGTTTTCCGGCGCGAGCAAGACGGGCAAGATCGGCCTCATCGAAGCGGCGTCGGGCGGCACGCTGTTCCTCGACGAAATCGGGGAGCTGCCCATGCCCATGCAGACGCGGCTGCTCCGGTTCCTTCAGGACTGGGAGATCATGCGCGTGGGTTCCACCACGCCGAAGCAGATCGACGTCCGCATCGTCGCCGCCACCAACAAGAATCTCGAACGGGCCATCGCGCGCGGGGAATTCCGCAGTGATCTCTATTACCGGCTCAAGGTGGCGGTGATCGCCATTCCGCCGTTGCGCGACCGCCAGGCGGACATTCTGCCCCTCGCACGCATGTTCCTGCGGTTTTACGGCAGCAAGTACCATCGCCAGCTGACGTTTTCCGAAGAAGCCGAATCGCTGCTCCTCGACTACAAGTGGCCGGGCAATATCCGCGAGCTGGAAAACCTTGTGCAGGGGCTGGCCGTGACCAGCAAGAACAGCGTGATCCGGGCTTCGGATGTCCCCATTTCCGGCGTGGCGAAGCCTGCCGCATCGGCGCGCAGGGACGGCCTCGATTTTGAACTCGACGGCAAGACATACAAGGAGATCATGAAGGACCTTGAGAACAAGGTCCTTTCAGCCGCGATGGAGCGTTACGGCAGCATCACCGAGGTCGCCAAGCACTTTCAGGTCGACCGCAGTACGATTTTCAGAAAAGTGAAGGAATTGGAGAAAGAAGGGAAGATGCGGTGACGCTTGGGGCTGGGGAGGTGGCCGCTGTACCTTGGGAATACATTGGCTTGGGCGGCGATGATGGCTGTCGGCGTCGTCAGCCCGTTTCATCGCCAGATAGGGAAAGGGCGGGGTATGGATTGCCCTTCGGGGAGTGCCGTTCCAGAGCTTGAAGCCGCCCGTGAGGGATCGCGTTAAGACGGAAAAGTGAGGATGTCCGGCGTTGTTCGGGGGCTCCTCTTTATGTTCGCCAGAGTTTTTGAGCCCCCGGTGCTGTTTCGAAGGCTCGCCAGGCCTCCGCTTTATGGGTACGGCCTGTAACCGCGGGCGTAACCAAGAATGGGATACAGTCAATAGGATGTGGAAGGGGAAGCGTGGATTCGCCCTCCCGCCGCGTGAAGGCAGCCCGCTGAACTCCAGCGGGCTTTCTTTTTTCTGGCTATCCCATCCTCCCGGATAGATACCTTTCAGGGATACGGTCTGGAACCCGTCGGCGTTCCGCCCGTTGGGGTATTTCCTCTCCGCCGTATCCGTTCGGAATACCGTCACACGATTTCCCACCTTTTCCGTCAGTAATCTACCGCATTTGTTGGGATGTCATTCGCATCCTCCAGCCTTTTTCGCGCTCGAAGGGGCGGCGTGTTATCCCACATGGAGGCGCTTGTCCCCTCTCCTGTTTCGCCGGGAAAACAGGCGGGTGAGCAGAGGCTTCCGTTGTCCTTCCCCCGCAACATTTTTCCGGCTTTTTCTTTCGCCTTTCACAGGGTGCCATCCTGTCAATCTTCCTTTTTCCGTTCCGCATCCGTTTCCTTGCGCAGGCAGGTTGCGGTCCCATCTTTGGAGCCTGGCGGTGTGTTTTCGTGTCCTGAATGCCTGTCGGCAAAGGAGTCCGGAATCTGAGCTGCCGTAACTGTGCGGCATACCTGACTGAAAATAGAGAGAATGGCATAAAGGGCACCGTATTTTCATGTGGTGAGAATTTTTTCTCAATAAGATGCGAAAAGAGAATTTCAGGATGAGAATAATGTGTCTGCAATGATAAAAAATCTGTAACAATAGCGAGATATGGAGTATGCGCCGTATGGCACAAAAATCGCATTAGAAAAAATGTCCGGTTACACGGAGAAGATGTGAAACCTTTTATGATAACAGGAGAAGTTTCATGGAATGGAATCCCGAAGTTGTACGCCGTGTTCGTGGGGCCATGCAGGACAGGGCCCGCTCTCAGGCCTGTCTGTTCAAGGCGTTTTCCTCAGTAATGACCCGCGAACAGGCCGAAGCCCTCGCCCGTGAGGGGATTGCCGAATACGGCCGCATCCGTGCCGAGCGCGACGGGCGCAAGCTGGCTCCCGAAGACTGGATGAACGAACACTACACCATGATGGGCGGCGTATTCGAGACGGAAATTTCCGACACCGAAGAATACTGCGAAATGAAGATGCACTACTGCCCCCTCCTCGAAGAATGGAAAAAGATGGGGCTTTCTCCTGAAGATCAGGATCTTTTCTGTGACGTGGCTATGGAACTGGATCGCAACCGCGCCAAGGAGCACGGCATCCCGTGCGATATCGTGGAACGCCTCGGCAAGGGCGACCCCTTCTGCCGCGTCGTGCTGTGGAAAAAGAAGAAGGATTGACCGGGACGGCGGGCTTTTTCGCCTGATCGCCCGACTCCCCGGAAAACGGAGGGCATACGCTCCCGCTTTCCGGGGGGCGGGGCCTCAACAACACAAAGGAATTCCATGAAAAACCTCAACGATATTTTTTCCGGCGCGGTTCTTCTATGCCTTTGCGCGGTGGGGGCTTACGAAGTGTCGGCCTCCATCGCCCCGTCCGATGGGGAGGTTGTCGGGGCGGACGCGCTGCCCACGCTGGCCCTCGGCGGCATGGCGCTGTGCGGGATTTTCCTCATCCTCCAAGGGCTGCTGAGGAACCGGCCCGGCCGTAGTTGGGGAAACCGATCCGCCGTCATCAAGACCCTTCTCTTTTTTGGTTTCTTCGTCATGTACCTGTCCGGCATGATCTGGCTCGGCGACTGGCTCGTGGAGCAGAGCTGGTTCCCGTGGCCGCACAACGGCGGGTTTACGATCTCCACGTTCCTGTTCCTGCTGTTCTCCCTGCCCCTTCTGGGACGCCGGAATCCCGTTGAAATCATGGGAGTGGCGGCGCTGACCACGGGAGCGCTGCTGTATGCCTTCGGATACTTCTTTCAGATCATGTTGCCGTAGGAGGACACGATGTCCGAGGTTTTTGCTGGGATAGAAGCGGCCTTGAGTTTCGGTTCGCTGATAGCCAACGTCACCGGGGTTTCTTTGGGCATCCTGTTCGGGGCCATGCCGGGCCTGACGGCGGCGATGGGCGTAGCCCTGCTCATCCCGCTTTCCTTCGGGATGCCGCCCGTGGAGGCTTTTTCCATGCTGCTCGGCATGTACGCCGGGGCCATTTACGGGGGATCGATCACGGCCATCCTCGTCGGCACGCCGGGCACGGTGGCCGCCGCCGCGACCCTGCTCGAGGGCCCGAAGCTGACCGCCAAGGGGCAATCGCGCAAGGCGCTGGAAATGGCCACGTTCGCCTCGTTTTTCGGGGGCATCTTCAGCGCGGTCGCTCTGGTGACCTGCGCGCCGCTGCTGGCGACCGCCGCCATGTCGTTCGGCCCGGCCGAATATTTCGCACTGGCCGTTTTCGCGCTCACGGTGGTGGCGACCCTGTCTTCAGGGGCCATGTGCAAGGGGCTTGCCGCCGCATTCGTGGGCCTTTTCCTTTCGACGGTGGGGATCGATCCGGTTTCCGGCGATTTCCGCAACACGTTCGATGTGCCGGAACTGTTCAACGGCATCTCGCTGGTGCCCGCGCTCGTCGGGCTTTTCGCGGTATCGCAGGTGCTCCTGTCCCTTGAGGATGTCTTCCTCGGCAAGAGCGGGATCGTCAAGGAGGGCAAGCTGTCCAATCAGGGGCTGACGCTCAGGGAAATCTGGACGAACAAGTTCAACCTGCTGCGTTCCTCGCTCCTCGGCACGCTCATCGGCATCATCCCGGCTACGGGGGCCAGCGCCGCGACTTTCATAGCCTACGGCGAAGCCAAGCGCTTCTCGAAGCATCCCGAAGCGTTCGGCAAGGGGACGCTGGAAGGCGTGGCCGCGACGGAAAGTTCCAACAACGGCGTGACCGGCGGGGCGCTCATCCCCCTGATGACGCTGGGCGTCCCCGGCGACGTGCTCACCGCCATCCTGCTCGGCGCGCTGATGATCCAAGGCCTGACGCCCGGCCCGCTGCTTTTTCAGGAGCACGGCGCCACGGTCAACGGCATCTTCGCGAGCTTCTTCGTCTCCAACATCCTCATCCTTGTGGTCGGGCTCATCGCCGTGCGCATCCTCGGCAAGGTCGTCCTCGTGCCTACGGCGATCCTCATGTCCATCGTGCTCACGCTGTGCGCCATAGGCAGTTTTGCGGCCAACAACTCCACGTTCGACATCGGCGTAATGGCCGCCTTCGGGCTGCTTGGCTACCTGATGCTCAAGGCGGGGTTCCCACAGCCGCCCATGCTGCTCGCCATGATCCTCGGCCCGCTCGCGGAATCCAACTTCCGCCGGGCGCTGTCCCTCTCCCGCGACGACTTCAGCACCTTTTTCACCAGCCCCATATCCTGCGCCATATTGGCCGTCAGCGCCTGCGTCGTCCTCAAAACCATTTGGGACGAATACAGGGGATGCAAGCGCGAGGCGGTCTGATTCATCCACACTTTTTTCAGGAGGAGCCTTCATGAAGAGGAATCTGTCCCGGATGTTCCGCACCGGCGTTGCCGCAGCCGCGGCCCTGCTCTGCGCCATGCCGTTCCAAGCTGCGGCAGAAGACTACCCGAGCCGCCCGATCACCCTGATCATGCCTTTCGGCGCGGGCAACGCCCCCGACACCGCCGCCCGTATTATCGGCGACTACCTGCAGCGCAAGCACAACATCACGCTGCTCATCACCAGCAAGCCCGGCGGCAGCGGCATCCCCGCCACGCTCGAAACCGTCCGTGCCCGTCCCGACGGCTATACCATCAGCCTCACCTCTGCCAACGTGCTGACCGTCGTCCCGCAATACAAGAAGTGCGGCTTCACCTATAAGGATCTGGCCCCGGTGGCGCAGGTCAACGTCTTCACGATGGGCTGGGGCGTCCGTGCCGATTCCGGCATCGCCAGCGTGCAGGATCTCATGGACAAGGCCAAGGCCGAACGCGGCAAGTACAGCCTCGCCAGCCCCGGCGCGTTTACGGCCCAGCGCTTCTACCACGCCAACGTGATGAAGCTGTTCCCCGAATCCGACCTCCCCTATGTGGCCTACAACGGCGGCGCGGAAATCGTGACGGCGCTCCTCGGCAACCACATCTCCGCAGGGTTCACGCCCGTGGTGAACTTCAAGCCACACAAGGACATCCGCGTCATCGCCGTGTGCGGCGCCCAGCGCGATCCCAACTATCCCGACGCGCCCACGTTCAAGGAAATGTTCGGCGACGGTTTCGTGTTCGACTCCGTGTACGGCATCGTGGCCCCGCTCAAGACCCCCAAGGATCGCATCGAACGCCTCCAGAGCCTGATCAAGGAAGCCCTCAGCGATCCCGACGTGCAGGCCAAGTTCGCCAAGGTCAACATGACCACCAACTACCTCCCCGCCGACGAATTCGGCAAGGTCATCGAAGGGTACTACAAGCTCTTTGAGGAGCCTATCCGCAAGGCTAAGGAAGCCGAAAAGAAGTAAAGGCAAGCCCTTCGTCAGGAAGCCGTCCTCAGGGGCGGCTTTTTTGTTTGGGGGCCAGCACGGGCGGCGTCAAGGGGGCCTCCCTTCCGCTTGGCGGTTTTCGCCGGGGGCGCGGGAGGCGTCCGTATGCCGAAACGCCCGGCAGCCGTTTTTCCCGCGGACAGCCACGGGCGCATCTGGGGATGGGTATCGCCCGCAACCCGATGCGGCCCTTTTGCAGGGGGAGGGCGGAAACGGCGGAGCCCCTTCAAGAGCAGGCGATGGAGGCCCGGTTCCGCTCTTGAAGACATGCGAAGGGCCTCCCCCCGGCGCAGCGGTGCTGTTGCATGAGAAGGTCCCGGCAGCCCCCGCCGTCCAAAGGCAGCCTCTCAGAATCGGTTTCCGCCACCCGCTTCGGGAACAACAAAAAAATACGGCTTCTCCTTTTTTCCACCTTTTCGCTTGTCTTTTTCTCATGCAGGTGAGAAACTCAAAAGAGTAACTATAAAAGTAAGATACATCGATAAAACATATAGATTTGCCTATTTGGAGACACCTATGAGATCGGAAATCCATGCCGCTGTCCCCCTGTGGATCAACACCCCTCTCGAACCTCCCCTCCCATCGGGTTCCCCCGTCACCGAGCGTTGGCGCCTTGTGCAGAAGCATCTTCCCCCGTTGGCGGAGCTGCTGGACGTGGAAATCGTGATCATGAACGCGGAAGGCTACTGCGTGGGGGGAACCGGCCCCTACCTCCGCGGTGTCGGGTTCCGGATGCCCGCGGACAATGCGCTGACCTACAGCCTGCGTTCCGGCCAGAGCTCCATGGTGCTGACGCCCGGCAAAGAAGAAGTCTGCCGTACCTGCTCCGGCAAGGGGGCCTGCGCGGATGTGGCCAATTTCACGGGGCCGGTGGTGATAGAAAACGAAATCGTCGCGGTCGTGCAGATCGTGGCCTTCACCGACAATCAGCGCGCCGAGCTGCTGATGAAGTCGGAAAAGGCGTTCGAGCTCATCAGCCAGATCATCGGTTTCGCATGGGCCCGCGGACGCGACGTGGAATCGCTCCCCGAACAACCGCGCGATGACCGTTTTCCCAGCATCATCGGCGAGAGCAAGGCCATCTTGCGGCTCAAGGCGGCTATCCTGAAGGCCGCCGGCACGAACGCCACCGTCCTTATCCAAGGGGAGTCGGGGACGGGCAAAGAGTTGATCGCGCAGGCGGTCCATGACAACAGCCCCCGCCATACGGGGCCGTTCGTCGCCATCAACTGCGGGGCCATCCCGGAATCGCTCATGGAAAGCGAGCTGTTCGGCTATGAGCCCGGCGCGTTTTCCGGCGCGAACAGCGGGGGCCAAAAGGGGCTTCTGGAACAGGCGCACACGGGTACCTTCTTCCTCGACGAGGTATCCGAAATGCCCGTGTCGCTTCAGGTCAAGCTGCTGCGTGTCTTGCAGGAGCGCGTTGTCCGGCGCGTCGGCGGGAAGGTCAACCACAGCGTGGACATCCGCATCATCGCCGCCAGCAACAGGAACCTCCGTGAACTGGTGGCGCAGGGGGCGTTCCGTGAAGACCTGTTCTTCCGGCTGGACGTGATCCCCCTGTTCGTGCCCCCGCTCCGGGAGCGGCAAGGCGACATCCGGCTGCTGGTGGCCCATTTCCTCCAGTCGTTCAGCCGCGAACGGGGCTGCACCTACCGGGTCGCCACCGAACTCATGCACGCTTTCGAGGCCTACCCGTGGCCCGGCAACGTGCGCGAACTGAAAAACTTTGTGGAATACGGGGTCGGGTTTTGCGAGCACGGCGTCCTGACGCTGGATCTCATGGATTCCCGCTTCAAGACGGCAAGCCCCCCTCCCGTCAAAACGGAAAAAGGTATGCCGTCCCCACCGCCGGGGCCTGCCCGCGATACGGCGGAATACGACAGGATCATGCAGCTCCTCGGGCGCTACGGGCAGCACACGGAAGGGAAAAAACGGACAGCCTCCGAACTGGGGATCAGCCTTGCCACGCTTTACCGCAGGATGGGGCAGCTGGGCATCACGGCGAGAAAGCACGCGAGATGACTGCGGGCTCGCCTTTTCGCATGGATACGGCGGCAACCGCCCGCCCTGTCGCAATCCCCTGCATGGCGGGCCATTGCCTGTCCCAGGCCTTGACCGCCTTCAGCAGGCCTGCGCAAAGGAGAGGGAGGGGCCGCCTTCCCTTCCGTCATTTCCAACCCGCCCCAGCCCGCCTCGAAAAACATCAAACCCGGCTGTGCCTCCTCCCATGCGCTGCCGGGGGACATGGCGGGGAGGACGGGTAGCGCGGGGATAAGCGAAACGGGCGAACCCGTAAGGCTGGGCAGGAGGCTGGACAGCTGTCGCTCTATCGAACGGGATCGCCCCATGCAGGAAACAGCCATAGCGGATGGGGTGGCAAACGGCTTTCCCTTGAAGGGTATCGGTATCCGGTTTCTGGGGACCCACAGCCCCTATAAGAAGATGTCTTCTTGGGGGTATGCGGCAGGCGGGTTGCGGCGAGGCAAAAACGGTGGAAGGCGCATTGAGGAGTGCCATCAAGCGGTTTCGATTTGCAGCGGACAGGTTGGGGGATGCTTTTTCGGGTACAAAAAAAAGGACTCATGATTATTCATCATAAGTCCTTCAAAATTCTGGTGCGGCTGGAGAGATTCGAACTCCCGGCCTACAGGTTCGTAGCCTGTTGCTCTATCCAGCTGAGCTACAGCCGCATCACGAGAAAGAGGTATAGTCGGACGGCCCGGTTCCGTCAAGCGTTTTTTGGGGAACTCCCGCGAAAAAAATCTCTCCTGTGCGGAAAGAAATATCTTTTTCACTATAATATCATGCTATTATCTGTTTTTATCTTCTTGAAAAAAGACAAGAAGCACAGCTTCCGTATGAGGTTGCCCGGGGATTTGGCTGGAGCAATGACAGTGGGAAGTTGAAGTGGGAAAGGGGAGGGGCATACTCCTCTGGAAAGCGTCCCTCTCCCTTCCTCAAGGTGTCTAAAACTCCGGCGGAAGCTGGAGCATTTCCTCGTACGTGAATACGGGGCCGTCCACGCACATATAATGGCTCCCGACCTTGCAGTGCCCGCACTTGCCGATGCCGCAGTGCATGTTGGTTTCGAGGGCCGTGTAAATGTCCGAGGGCTTCATGCCGAGCTGCATGAGGTCGCGGGCGACGGCCTTGATGCGGCGGGCTGAGGCGCAGATGATCGCCGAGGTGTTTTTCCAGTCGAGGCCGAGGCCGGGCAGCAGGTCGTTGATGTAGCCGATATGCGCATCCACCTGATCCGTAGGCTTGGAGAGCGAGTAGTGCACCTCGACGCCGGGGACTTTCGCCCATTCGCGCAGGTCGTCCTTGAGCAGCAGCCCGTCATAGGTCGAAGCGCTCGCCATAATGGCGATGCGCCCGAAGTCCGGCTTGTTTTCGATGGCCCGGACCAGTGTTGCGCGCACGGGCGCGTGCCCCACGCCGGAGCCGACGACCAGCAGATCGCGGCCTTTCAGCGTCTCGTAGGGCAGGGGCACGCCGAACGGCCCGCGCAGCCCCATCATGTCCCCGACCTTCAGGTTGTGCATGGCCGTGGTGACCTTGCCGACCTTTTTGACGTAGAAGGTGAAGGCATCCTTCACGCGGTCGCTGAACGGCACGGAAATGGCGATTTCCCCCGCGCCGAACACGGTCAGCATGAAGAATTGGCCGCGCAGGGCGGGGCGGCCTTGATTGGGGCGGTCGCGGTAGCGGACCGTAAACCGCTTGATGCCCTTGGCTTCCTCAAAAATATCGATGATCTCCGCTACGAGCGGCGTATACGGCTGCGGGTCGAACAGGCGTTCTTCGCGCTCGTAGTGCACGTTGACCGCCGGGGCGGGAGATTCCAGCACCTGGTGGGGCGTCCGTTCCTTCATCCGGGCCATGATGTCCACCATATCGATGGAAGCCGGGCAGACGGCCGCACACCGTCCGCATCCGGTACAGCCCTTCATGCCGAAACGCTCTTCGATATATTGCAGCTTGTCGTAGATCCGGTAGCGCACAGCCGAAGTCTTGGAGCGTGGGTTGTGGAATTCCGCGTTCCGGGTGAACGATACCGACTGGCACGAGTCCCAGACCCGGACGCGGGTGCCGGAATGGGGCGTGTCCTGCTCCTCTTCGGTGGTGAAACAGGTACAGGTGGGGCAAACGCGCGTACATCCGGTACAGGCGATGCAGCTTGAAGCGATGGCGTCCCATTCTTCGTCCTTGAAGTGCGCGGCAAGCACCTGCCGGACTGTGGACGTGTCCAACGTGCGGCGGAACGTCTTCAGCGCGTCTTCCTGCAACGCTTTTTTACGCCTGCGGCCCGTGAATTCGAGGTCGCGGTACAGGAGCGGCGCGACGTGCGACAGGAGCGCCTTGCCCCGGTCCGATCCCGCCTCCACCCAGTACCAGTCGTTCTCTCCCTTCTCCCCTTTCTTGTGGTCGGGCCCGTAATCCGGGGTCAGAAGGAGGTCATACCCCTTGCCCGCCTGCATCCCGTATTCGGTGTGGGCGGTGATTTCCGCGAACGGCCCGGTACCCATCGAGGCGCAGTAGCATTCCGGCCCGGCCTCAAGGCAGTTCACGGCGACGATGAACACGTGCTGGCGGCGCAAATGGTAGTTGATGTCGTGGTGCTCGCCGAGAAAAAAGCGATCCATGTAGGCCAGCCCGTATGTGTCGCAGGGCCGCAGACCGAACAGGATCTTGTCTTCTTCCTGCAAGGAAGACGAAGACGGCGCGCTGATGGCGGTACAGGTCTTTTCGTTGCCTTCCCAGCGGAACAGCTCCTCGCGCTCGCCGAAGACGAATCCCTTGGGCGCGACGATCAGGTTGGTGTATTCGTCCGGCTCCATGAACCGGACCTCTTTCCGGGTACGGCGCGACCAGATGCGCATCTGCGCGTTGTCCGGGCTTCCGCTCGGGACGAATACCGAATACCGCGCCGACCAGCGCGTCAGTATTTCGGGAAGATCCGATGCCTTGAACTTGAACATGAGGGCTCCTGAGGGAAAGGCGGGAATACGGGGATGGGAAACCTGCCGGAGAAGGGGTATCCCTCCCCCGCCCCGTTTCCCAAGGCTTTCGACTGATGGGGAGGCTGCACCCCGCTTGTTTCAATAGGCTCAATCATTAGAATATGGTGGTTTTATCTCCACAGTATGGTGAACATACGGCCTTTTTCTCCAGTTTTTCCATCGGCGGGCGTCATGGCTGAGGCATTGTATTGGTTATCCCTTTGGAACTTCAAGAAAGAATCAACCATTTCCTATAACCCAGCCTTTCAAAAACACTGCCGGCCAGTTGAATACACGGCAACCCGTTGTCCCAAAGGAAAAACCGCGAACAGGGATTCGATAAACACGAAAGTCTTTGAAGGGAGAGGGGAGGGGGGTCGGGGGA
>ENA-ORSX01000408-ORSX01000408.1-human-gut-metagenome-genome-assembly--contig:-NODE-408-length-47237-cov-6.265631_pt1 | contig 47237 bp, 38 predicted proteins | sample MGYA00241904_ERZ509172 | MGnify/ENA primary metagenome ERZ509172 (study PRJEB26280, sample SAMEA2338795) | human gut metagenome | biome: human gut; feature: human-associated habitat; material: faeces... | reverse complement strand
GGAAAGAGTCTGCTCATGGCTTTTTATGCCGGGCGGCTCGTCCTGCATCCCGCCATGCAGAATCCCACGGTTGTGGTTCTTACCGACCGCAATGATCTTGATGATCAACTCTTTTCCACGTTCTCCATGTGCCATGATCTGATTCGGCAGACGCCTGTACAGGCGGAGAGTCGCGAAGATCTCCAGCGGCTCCTCAACCGCGATTCCGGGGGCGTCATTTTCACTACGATTCAGAAGTTTTCCCCGGAAAAGGGCGACGAATACCCCGTGCTGACATCGCGGCGCAATGTGGTCGTCATTGCCGATGAAGCGCACCGGAGCCAGTATGGTTTGAAAGCCAAGGTAAAGAAAGATACCGGTGAAATTTCTTATGGGTTTGCCAAATATCTTCGCGACGCGTTGCCCGGAGCCTCCTTTATCGGGTTTACCGGAACGCCTATCGAGGCTGACGATGTGAATACGCCTCGTATTTTTGGCGACTATATTGACATTTACGATATCAGCCGTGCCGTGGAAGACGGCGCGACCGTCCCCCTCTATTATGAAAGCCGCCTTGCCCGCATTGAGCTTGATGAAAATGAACGTCCGCATCTGGACGAAGCCGTGGATGCAGAATTTGAGGATGAGGACGAGATTCAGCAGGAAGCCCTTAAACGCAAGTGGTCGGGGATCGAGGCGCTGGTCGGGAGCGAGAAGCGGCTGAAGCTCATTGCTGAAGACATCGTAAAACATTTTGAGGCACGGACAGCTACTTTGGAAGGAAAGGGCATGATAGTCTGCATGAGCCGCCGTATTTGCGTGGCTCTGTACGATGCTCTCGTAGCATTACGCCCTGAATGGCACAGTAAGGATGATGATAAAGGCGCGCTCAAGATCGTTATGACCGGTTCCGCAAGTGATCCTCAGGAGTGGCAGCAGCACATCGGAACCAAGGGAAGGCGCGACCTTCTCGCCAAGCGGACACGGGATGCGAATGATCCGCTCAAGCTGGTGATCGTGCGGGATATGTGGTTGACGGGATTTGATGCCCCTTGCATGCACACGATGTACATCGACAAGCCGATGCGTGGGCACGGGCTTATGCAAGCCATAGCCCGCGTCAACAGAGTATTTCGGGACAAACCTGCCGGGCTTGTGGTGGACTACATTGGCATCGCTCAAAATCTTAAAAATGCGTTGAGCCAATATTCTTCCGCAGATCGTGAGAAGACCGGTATTGATGAGGCGCAGGCTGTCGCTGTCCTGTTGGAGAAACTCGACGTGGTGCGCGCCATGTATCATGGATTTGACTACATGACGCCGCTTGGAGGTGCTCCGCATGAACGCATGGTCATGATGGCGGAAGCGATTGAATGGATTCTGGATATGCAGCAAAAGGACGCTGCGAAGGAAAAGACGCCTGAAGGCAAGAAGAAGGCTCACCGGCGTTATCAGGATGTCGTGCTTGCACTTTCCAAGGCGTATGCGCTGGCGGGGGCGAGCGACGAGGCCGCACAGGTGCGGGAAGAGGTGGCGTTTTTTCAGGCCATCAATACCGCGTTGGTCAAGAGCCGCACCGGTTCGGGCAAAAGCAGGGAAGAGCGCGACTTCGCCATCCAGCAGATCGTCAGCCGCGCCGTTGTCTCAACCGAAATCGTGGATATCCTCAAAGCGGTGGGAATCACAAGCCCTGACATTTCCATTCTTTCCGACGAATTTTTGGAGGAAGTCCGTCAACTGCGCCAGAAAAATTTGGCTCTGGAGTCTTTGCGAAAGCTTCTGAATGACGGCATCCGCTCCAGAAGCCGAAACAACATTGTCCAGACGCGGGCTTTTTCCGAACGGCTGGAAGACTCGATAGCGCGGTACCACTCCAATGCGTTGACTGCCGCTGAAGTCATACAAGAACTTATTGAACTTGCAGTCGATATCAGAAAGGCCAGAGAACAGGGGGAGGAGTCTGGACTGACGGAAGACGAGATCGCGTTTTATGATGCTCTGGCGGAAAATAAAAGTGCCGTACAGGTGATGGGGAACGATAGTCTTAAGGTAATAGCCCACGAACTTTTGATAAGCCTGAGGGCCAATGTTTCCGTGGATTGGGCGCATCGAGAATCAGCACGGGCGCGCCTGCGCGTATTGGTCAAGAGAATATTGCGGAGGTATGGTTACCCCCCGGATTTACAGGATAGTGCTGTGCAGACGGTATTGCAGCAGGCGGAAGCGCTTTGTGGAGAATGGGTAGCTTAATTTCAGTAACCTACCTTGTACAGAGAATTTTTCACTACTTATAATGAGTGAGGGAAAGTATGGCACAACTCCCGGCTATACAGGCAACACGCAAGAACGGCAAAGAATGCTTTCAAGGGATGGACGGTGAACATAGCCTTCAGGATTTTTGGGCGTGGGCCTTTTCGGATTTGGTCAGCAATACGGAACGCGGCAAGCTGGCGGAATATCTCGTGGCTAAGGCGATGGGGTGCGGTACCCAAATCAGCCAGACGTGGGAAAGCTATGACCTCCTGTCTCCTGAAGGGATCAAAATAGAAGTCAAAACATCCGCCTATATTCAATCATGGAAGCAGAAGGCGTTCTCGAAGATTTCCTTTGGTATCGCCAAGACAAAATTTTGGGATGGTCTTGATTACGTGGGGGAAAAGAAACGTCATGCGGACGTGTATGTCTTTTGCGTGCTGAAACACAAGGATCAGGAGACGATCAACCCTCTTGAGCTGGCCCAGTGGGATTTTTACCCCGTGGCGACACGTAAACTGAATACCTCTTTTGAAAATCAAGAAACGGTTTCCCTCGGTTCCCTAATTTCACATTGCAAGGTAACGGCTTGCCCTTATTCAAATTTAAAGGATGCGATAGAAAAAGAATATCGTGCATGAGCGTTGCAGCTATCTGGTGTTTTTCCTCGGACGGCCCGTCTGCTTCTTCGGAGGCTGCGGGTCGTTTTTCATTTCTTTTTCAATGCGCCGCATGGCCTCCGATGCATCAAGAGAAAAGACAGCCGCAATTTGGACGAGGGCATTGACGGAAAGTTTAGTATGGGCGTGCTCAATGAAGGAAATATACGTTTCAGAAAGCCCTGAAAGACCAGCAAGTTGACCTTGCGTCAGCCCTTTCTTTTCACGTTCTTCCCTGATGACTTTGGCGATAGCCCATGCGAGTGAGGAGTTTTTTTCCATTCTCTAGGACTAGCCGATTGCTTGCACAAAAATATTAACTAGACTAAATGTTTTTCTTGGGAATCATGGAATATTTTTGAGGAGGTTGAGATTATGGAATGTGCACATCACGCCGGAAGACAAGCTGTAGCAACCTGTAATCGTTGTGGTAAAGGTTTATGTTCAGAATGTGCGGAGAGGTTTGACCCTCCCTTGTGCGTAGCCTGTTTACTGACGCATAATAGAGGAGTAGCGATTCGGCTTGCAGCCGAACTCGCTATAACGGCATTCATCGGGGTAGGCATTACGGTGTTTGTGGGAAGTCGCGCGGGTGGAACGTGGGAGAGTGGTCTTTTTTTAGGTACTATCGCTACCTGCGCGTATTGGGGGTGGCAGTTTGTAGGAGGCCTTTCTTCTCCCCTCGCCTATACTTCCAGTAGCGCTTATGTTGGCTATACTATTACCAAATTCATTTTTGCTTTGTGTTTTGGGCTCATCGTGACACCATGGCAGATATTTAAGCGGGTAAAGGAGATTTACCGGATCAAGAAGCTTGAAAAGAGCATACGTGACGAGGCTATGTGATAACTGAGAGAGCCGCCGAAATGACGGCGGCTCTCTCAGTTATGAAAAAAATACAAGCATAATGGCTAGATTGGCAAGCACTGCGAAAAGCATTGCAGATCCTGCACACACATAGCAAAGCCTAGGAATATCTAATTCTTGTAGATTATACAAAATGCGCTGTGTCTTTTCGAAGTTTATTTGTGCCTGTTCTCCTGCCTTTTCACAGCGAACAAGGCTTTCTTCCACTCTGGCAGCAATTTGCACGGCTGTTTCAGCGGGATAGTTCCTCACCGTGTTCGCAGCTCTTCTCACATCGTCTACGCTGCTCTTGATGGAGTTTTGCAATTCTTTCAAAACCGTTATCACCTGTTGTGTGCTCTTCAGTTTGATCTCTTCCTGTTTGTTCAAGATGGCAATTCTTGCCTGTAGCAGAGTGGAGTCGTCCACTTCCTGTAATACGGCTTGGCTGGCCTCCGCACTCATGTTCCTCAACGTATCTATCTTGCTCATGGTACAAGCCTCTTTTTTTAAGATTACCCCATGTGTATTGATGGCCCAGACTGCTTCCTTTGAATACAACACCATCCATTGAAAAACTGATTCCCGAAATGAATCCTGTTTTTGCCGTATTCATGCGAACAGAGACATGCGCTTGTTCCAATTTTTTCGTAAAAGAAGACAGCGTACATGGTTGAGTCAGTGCCGTGTCAATAATCTGCTGTAACTTCATGCGATATGATGATTCACCTGTACGGAGAACCTGTTCCACTTCTCCTTTTGTGGGGGCTTTGCGTGCTGCGGACTGGCTCATGGGGACGGTGGTGAGACTCCATTCTTTTTCAAGTATTCGCATGATCGTCTCTTGCCGTTTATAGTCGTGGGCATCGCTGACGACGTTTCCCTCAAGATCAATGCGATTCACAAGAATATGAATATGAGGATGCTCCGTATTCGTATGTCGGCTTACGACATATTGATTATTGGTGAAGCCCATCCCTGAGAGCCACCTTTGCGCTGCCTCACACCACTGTTCATCGGTAAGGTGTTCCGTGGGATGGATACTCAGACTGACATGGCAAACGGCTTTGCCCAGCGTCGGACGGAGTGCGCGAATGATACCGAATTCTTTCGCCAGCTCCTTGGGTGTTTGACCTGCCATGTTGGTTTCCAGCAGGAGTCCTTTGCCCTGTTTTAGGTCGTACTCCAGCGCACCGCGAAAGCTTTTACCCTTGATCAGTTTGGCGATCATGAGGTTGTCCCAAGACAGCACGCTGTACTGTGAGGAGATACTGTTTAACGCCAGATAAGAAGGACAGGGGGAGTCCGTCTAACCGGCCTTCATTTGCTGCCCGTGCAAGCTGGTTGAGATTGACTCCCATGCGGGCCAGTTCCGAGTAAATGGCTCTGTTGATCGCTGGAACAGGGGGAGGGGGAAGGCGGCGGGCAAGCGCAGCGATACGCAGCCAGCGCGCAGGTGGCATGCCCATGAAGGCGGCTTTCCTTTGCAAGCATCGCCATTCCTCACTGTTGACCCTAACGCCTATCGTGAACCTCCGTACAGTGTCCGGCGGACTCTTGGGCCGTCCACGTCTTTTCCCTTGGCGTTGTTCCATCATGCCTTTCCTTTCTTGCCCTGCAGGGCAAGCCGTTTGAGCGAAGCGAAAACATGGCTTGCTACAAGCCCGTCATGAAAAGGGTGGTGAGTGTCCCTCTGTCCCTGTCCTAGAGAGTGGGACAATGGGACACATTCCCTACAGGTGCTCCAGACGTTGTTTGAGCCGGTGGGCCTTCGATTTGGAAATCCCCAATTCTTCGGCACAATCTCTGATGCTCAGTCCTTCCCCAAGGAGCTTCTGGATTTGTTCCGACTCTGCGTCTTCCAGTTCCTGAACAGCCCAGTTGAGCTTGTCCTGATCTGTTTGCGAAAGCTTGGCCTCAAAGGGGCGCACTTCTTCTCCCGCGATGCCTCGCGCCTTGGTGATGTGCACCTGGAAATGCGCTCCGTCTGTAATGCAATAGTTCAGCGGGCGGCGCAGGCTGATGACGGTATCCATGATGTCTTCACGGGCGGATGTGCCGCGCTGATCCCCGGATTTTCCCGCATGATGAACGAGAAGAACAGAGATGCCTCGTCTTCGCAGATCGAGAAGCCAGCTCTGGATGGGCTGCCATGACTGAGCCTCGTTTTCCTTGCCCGATCGACAGAGGGTGGAGAGATTATCCAGTACGAGGAGCCTTACATTGTCCAGAAATGGTTCCAGTGCGTATTGCCCTGCGGGGGTAGAAAGGTCGGGCATGGGACGGTTCTGCATGTCCGGCGTGATGATGGAGAGATTCCGAATGGCTTCCTCCGTTGCGTCGGTTCCCCTAGCCAAGGAAATTAGTCTGTCCTGCATGGCTTGAGCGGGCATCTCCCCGTCCACATACAGCACCTGTTTGGGATTGGGGGCGTGCCAATGAAACAGTGTTGCTCCGCCTGCTACGGCAAGGGCTGCGCTCAAGGCTGTAAAGGTTTTTCCGATGCCTCGGGGAGCGAAGAGGATAACGATACCCTGAGCGGGAATAACTGGATGGAGAAGGAATCCTCGTTCCGGCAGGTGCATGTTCATAAACGCTTCCATTGTGAGTGCAATAAGTGGTGGAATACCGGATTGAAGGCCGGCTGGCGTAGCGGGCGTAAGGCTCATCGGAGATAGCCCTCTTGCGTTGCGAAGCGTTCAATGAGTCCACGAATATCTTCCACGCGCCATGCGGTTGTTCGGGGGCCAAGTTTGATGGGGGAGGGGTACTTTCCGGTTTTGATTCCTTCCCAGAACTGAGTCTTGCTGACAGGAATGACGGCAAGAACCTGTGGGAGGCGGACAAAGCCTTCTTTGGGTAGCGGGGGAATGGAGGAGATACTTTTTCTTGGGGGCATGCTATACTCCTTAGGTATCAGCTTGTGAAAAACGAAAAAGGCCCATGTCGTTCAACATGGGCCGAGTGTACGTTGTCCACTTAAGTGGACTGTCAAGAGTTAAAGGGTGGACAATTGTGTGGACAAAAAAGGGGCATGTTTTTTGTTATATTCGCGTAATCTTTGACCAGTTTTTTTATATGAGTTAGGTTCTATCTTAGATTCAGGGTAAGCTGGTAAAAGTCTACCCAACTCTCGGTGTGAGAGACTATCCGGAAAGTAGTGGTCGAGAAGACAAGCTAATTCATACCTATTAGTGATTCCTTGTTTTTTTAATTCTACCAGCCTTTTTTCTATAATTTTGATATCTATTTTTTCTTTTTTTATATTTAAATTTCCATAAGTCGAAGCTTCATAAAATATTTCTTTATCTGGTATAAAATCGAGATTTGCATCCGAATATTGAAATTCCATTTCTATATTCGCATCGTGTTTTAATGAGCGCATATATTCATTTATATTGTCAATTTTTAAATTTTCTTTATCATTTTTTGTATATTTGCTTAAAACACATGCAAATACTGGTGCTATGTTGTTTATATTTGTACGTGTACATAGATCGAAATTAAAAAATTTTTTAGGAAATATTTGTATATCGAGATAATGTTCTTTTTTCTGTTCAATAGTATGAATTACTTTTTTCCTAAAGCATATAAACCTAAAAAATAGTAAAAAGGTATTTATTCTCCAATCCTCTAGTGGTATTTTGTCGATTATGTAATAGAAACAGTTTTCTGTAGCGTTTTTATAAGCTCTATTTACTACATAAGGTGTCAATCTTTTACTGTTTATTTCTTTGATTATTTTTATGTAATATAAATAAGACCATCTCATCATCAACTCTGGTAAAAAAATTACGTCTTGTTCTTTTATTCTTCTCTCAGATACTTTGTGATGAAGATTAAACATTTTTTAATCCCTCCAAATAATCAGCCCACGCTTGCATCATGCTACGGCGTTCAGACAAAAATTCAGCGTAGTTATACGCTGCACGTACCTTGTCTCGTTCAGAGTGTCCTAACTGTCTTTCTATCGCGTCACGATTCCAGCCTTGCTCATTCAGTAGCGTTGAAGCCATTGAACGGAAGCCGTGACCGGTCATTTCTCCTTTTTCATAGCCAATTCTTCTTAATGCCACCAAAATGGTGTTTTCCGACATGGGACGGCTGAAAGTTCGCACGGCAGGAAAAACATATTGTCCCTGTCCAGTAAGCTGGTACAGCTCTTTAAGAATATTGAGTGACTGCTGAGAAAGCGGCACGATATGCGTACTTTTCATTTTGGTTTTATGGGCGGGAATGCGCCACTCTTTGGCTTCAAAATTGATCTCGTTCCATTCGGCATTTCTCAATTCGCCGGGACGGACGAAAACCAAGGGAGCCAAGCGCAGCGCGCAGTAAACAGGGAATGATGCCTTGCAGTTGTCAATATCCCTTAAGAGTTGTCCGACTCGTTTGGGATCGGTAATGGAAGCAAAATGTCTTTTAGGTGGTGGAGTCAAGGCTCCGAGCAGATCGGCAGAGGGATCGCGCTCCGCTATCCCTGACGCAACGGCATAACGGAAGATCATGGAGCAAATGCCCCGCACTCGCCGGGCAACTTCCAAAGCTCCACGTTTTTCGATCCGTTGAAGTGTTGTCAGCAGCTCTGATGCTGTGATTTCGTTGATGGGGCGCTTCCCGAGATAGGGAAAGATATTCAGTTCGAGGCGTCGTAAGGTCAATTCCGCATGGCCTTCCGACCATGTAGGAGAAAACTTTTTTGCCCAATTGCGGGCGATATTTTCAAAGTGTCGTTCTCCTGATGCTTCAAGCTGTATTTTCTTTCGCTCAAGAGACGGGTCGATTCCCTTGGAGATTTTGAGGCGAGCCTCATCACGTCGTATGCGGGCCTCGGCAAGGCTCGTTTCAGGGTAGACGCCAAGGGAAATACGGTTTTCCTTTTTGTTCATCCAGTATCTGAGTCGCCACCACTTCCCCCCTGTTGGAGAAATTTCAAGGTAGAGGCCCTTTTCATCCTTTAGGACATATTTTTTCTCTTTCGGCTTTGCCTGTTTTACCGTAACTGCGCTTAACACCACGAAAAGACCCTCCTCATCGGATAACTTTTGGGGAGAATAGCATGTCCGGGCGAGTTGTCCAGTTTGTTGTCCGGTTTGGCTACCGTTTTTCATCGGATTTTGCCGGACGACACGGGACGCAAAAAAGCCCTCAAACCGTTTAGGTTCAAAGGCTTTTGGGACTTTATCGGATGTCTTGGAGTTGCCAAATGGCGGAGAGGGTGGGATTCGAACCCACGTACCAGCTCATCACCGGTAACTCGATTTCGAGTCGAGCGCGTTACGGCCGCTTCGCTACCTCTCCGTCCAGCGAAAGACTTTAGCGGATCATGGCACAAAGAGCAAGAGGGGCTGAACCAAAATCCCTTGTCCCCGCTTCTGCAAGGGGATCTTCTTCACATGGGGCCACAGAGAAATCCTTTTCTTTTGGAATGGCCGCTGATAGTTTCCGGGCATGACAACTTCATCTTTCCATGACGCCTCAGCCCCTACGGAATGGGTTGTGATCCGCCTGAGCGCCCTCGGCGATGTTGCCTTGACCACCGGAGTTCTCGAATACTGGCACCGCACACGCGGTTGGACGTTCACGGTCATCACCCGTGAGGCATTTGCCCCTGTTTTGGAAGGACACCCGGCTGTGCGTTCCATTGTTGGGCTCGCCAAGGAGGATTTGAGATTTCCGCGTCAGCTTGGCGTTTTCCGCGATCTGGCGGAAGCCCACGCAGGGCAGGGATTGCTCGATCTGCATGGCACCCTGCGTACCCGTTTGCTTTCCCTATTGTGGAAAGGGCCTGTAAAACGCTATCGCAAACTTGGCCTTGAGCGTCGTTTATTCCTGCGGAGCAAAGGGCGGCTGTTCCGGAATGAACTCAGGCTATGGAACGTCCCGCAGCGTTATGCTCTTGCCGTGGAGGCTACGCCTCCTCCCCGTGCCGCGCTTTTGCCCCACATTTGGCTTTCCGATGAGGAGATCAGGCAAGGACAACGCCTGCTGGAACAGCTTCCGGATAAGGCGGGCACTCCTCCCATAGCCTTGCATCCGTATGCCACGCACCCTGATAAGGCATGGAAAGAGGCATACTGGCGTCAGCTCATGGAGCTTTTTGAGTCGCACGGCATACCGTGGATCGTCATTGGTCGTGGCAGCGGCATGGAAGGGATTCCCGCATCCCGCAATTTTACCAATCGCACATCCCTACGTGAGACATGCGCGTTGTTGAAGTCCTCTTCCCTATTGATCACGGGAGATTCCGGCCCGATGCATCTTGCGGGGGCGGTCGGCACGCCCGTTTTGGCGCTGTTTGGGCCCACGACGGAAGAATGGGGGTTTTTCCCGGCGGGGCCGAAGGATCGGGTTCTTGAGTCGCAGCTGGATTGTCGCCCCTGTACGCTGCACGGAAAGAAGCACTGTGATCGCAACCATGCGTGTATGCAGTCCATTACTCCGGAACAGGTGATGCGGGCGTTGGATGAATGAAAGATTGGGGGAAGGGCGTTCTGAAGAAGGTCCTTCCCCTCCAAACCTCCCCTTTCCCATCCCAAAGACTTTCGGCTGGTGGGGAGGCTGACCAGCAGGAGTTCCTGCCGGACAACAGTTTTTTGGAAAGCAATACGGCGGAAAGTTTAATCTTTTCGCCGTATTTTTTGAAATGAACCGATTTATGGGGAAATGGAAGTGTGTGGCGTTTTTTTTTATTGTCCGTAAAGCGTGGAAGTCACCGCTGTTATGGCTTCTCTTGGAAGATGGTGTCCCGTCCACAGGTGAAACTGCGCATCCCCCTGCCCGATGAACATGTCGAGGCCTGAGACGGTTTCCCAGCCCGCAGCCGCGGCGTCGAGCAAGAAACGGGTCTGGAACGGCGTGTAGATCAGATCGTAGGCAATGCCGCTACCTTGAAATGCCGAAGGGTAGGGCGTTTCATGCTCTTGGGCCCCGGTCATGCCGAGTGATGTCGTGTTGATGATGAGGTCAGCGGGGACGTCTCCGCGCTCTTCCCACGGAGCGCACAGCAAACCGAATTCGTTGCAGAGGGCTTCCGCGCGCTCTTTCCGGCGGTTGGTGAGCGTAATATTGGCGAGGCCGAGCCTCCGCAGTCCCGCAATGGCCGCCCGCGAAACGCCTCCCGCACCGAGCACGAGCACGCGGGTTTCCGGAGACAATGAGCGCCTTTGCAGCGGAGCCGTGAATCCGATCACGTCGGTATTTTCTCCGCAGATTTTTTCGCCGTCACGATAGATGGTGTTGCAGGCACCCATCTCCTTTACGTTTTCGCTTGTTTTGTCCAATAAGGGGATGATGTCGATCTTATGGGGAATCGTGATGGAGCAGCCCCGGATATTCAGCAGCCGGGCAGCGTCCACAAAGGCGGGAAGCCGTCCCGGTTCAATGGGCCATGAAAGATAGACGCCGGGCAGGTTCAATGCCTTGAAGGCCGTATTGTGCATGAGCGGGCTCATGCTGTGCCCGAGAGGATAACCGATGATGCCGTGTAGGGCTGGCGGCGTAAACGTGGACATGGCACATCTCCATATGAATGTTTTCAGTGGGGTAGGGTGAATAGCTTTTGAAATGCTCCTGTGGCGTTGGGGAAGGGGCATTTTTTGAAAAAGCCTTCCCTCCCCCAGCTAACCCAACCGTATCACATCTATCTTTTTTATTTTTAAAAAGATGATTATTCGCATCTCTGTTCCCAGAGTTCCCGAAAACGCGGGCTTCCTCTAACAAGGCATCTCTTCCAAAGAAAAAACGCCTTTGTGCATCCGGTGTGGAGGGGAACGTATCCCAAGGGCAAAACGATTGGAAGCGATTCCCTTGCCTTCCCCGGCCGCCCCTTTCCCTAGCAGCGAAGATACCATTGCCCACTTTCCCTGTTTTACCCACTCATTACCTTCAGCCTTCCAACAGGTTTTACTCAGCGTGACCCATTTACCGAAGCCTGCCTCGTCTTCTCTTGTATATCCCTCATGAGGGATTCGATAAGGATGAAAGTCTTCGGGGAAGGAGGGGTTGGGTTTGGGGAGGGGAGGAAGGGGCTTTCTGGAGAAAGGCCCTTCCTCCCCTCCCCCATTTTCCAAAAGAAGCGGCGCCGGCACTGAGGAGGTAGTGCCGACGCCGTTCGAGGAGAGGGGCGACATCCTCAGGGGGATGGATGTTGCCCGAACGCAGTCACCTTCACAGGGGAAAGAAGGTGAGCCCGGGTGGAGGAGAAAACCCGGAATCCGCGTTTGCATAACCCGCCGGGCGGCCGTAAAACGCCCGACGCGTCGTCTTCGGAGGACGGAATCTCAGGGGGTGAATCCTGTCCTCCCGGACCATCAACAGGGGAGCGTTGATGGTCCTGTATTCATGGAAACGGAGGCGGGGAGAGGAGGTTTCCCGCCATCAAACCACGCCGTGTTCGCCGGGCCGTTCAAAGACGCCTAGGGTAACGGCCGTCTTGAACGAAAGGGTGTCGCCAAACAGGGGAAGCATTGGCGCTGCGACGAACAGGGAGGAAATCGTTCCCATGAAAACACCTATGAGCATAGTCAATGCGAAGCCGTAAATGACCGGGCCGCCGAGCAGGAACAGGGCGAGGGCCGCCACGAGCGTCGTGCCTGCGGTCAGCAGGGTACGGCTCATGGTGTCGCCAAGCGCTTCCTGAATGATCTCGGGCAGCGGGCGCGGCGAGTCGGGGTTCTCCCGCCGCAGGGTCTCACGGATTCGGTCGTAAATCACGATGGTATCGTTCAGCGAATAGCCGATGATGGTCAAAAGTGCCGCTACGATGTTCAGATCGATTTCTTGCCCGAGGATGACCAGCAGGCTGGTGGTCGTCGTGACGTCGAATATCAGGCTGGCCATCGCTCCCGCCGCAAAGGAGAGGCGGAACCGCCAGCACAGGAACAGGGTCAGCAGCAGTGCCGCAAGGATGCGGCCTTCCGTCGGTACGCCCATCCATTGCAGGGCGATCATGGTGGCCGTGAGCGCTCCGGCGAGCAGGGCAGCAGTGCCCCAGCGCTGTTCGAAGCGCCCCGAAATGTACACGGTGATCAGGAGCAGCGCATAATAGATGGCTTCCAGAGCCGAGCTGCGGAGATCATCGCCGACCTTGGGGCCGACCGTTTCCAGACGATCCAAGGAGACCGTCCCGCCGTCGTCCACGGTCTGGAGATGGCTGAGCAGGGCTTCGCCGAGCTGTTGCGCGGGCATGTCGGGCAGGCCGAAACGGAGCAGCCAGACGGAATTGTTGTCGCCGTATTGCTGGGTCATCAGGCCTTCGAGATGCATGGGATCAAGCGCTCCGATGAGCTGCTTGTCCGAAACGGGGTGCTCGAACCGGACCTGCGCCGCAACGCCGCCCGAGAAGTCGACGCCGTACTGAAGGCCGCCGCGCCACGTACCCACGGAAACCGCCACCATCACAAGCAGAAGCGTCAGTACGCCCACGTGCTTCACGCGCTTGAGGAAGGGGAAGTGGGACAGGTAACCCGACAGGGCGCGCAGTTCCATGGGGCCGTGCATACTGAGGCGGGTGCCGTTGGTGTGCTTCATCCACGCGTCGAAAGCGATGCGGCAGAGGAAGATCGCCGAGAACATGGAGGCGATGATGCCGAGAGTCAGGGTGACGGCAAAGCCGCGTACCGGGCCGGTCCCGAACTGGTACAGGATGGCCGCGACGATGATCGTCGTCAGGTTGGAGTCCACAATGGAAAGGTTGGCACGCTCGAAACCGGCCTTGATGGCCTTGGGAGGCGTCAGGCCGAGGGCCAACTCCTCGCGTATTCGCTCAAAGATAAGGACGTTCGCGTCCACGGCCATGCCGATGGTCAGCACGACGCCCGCTATGCCCGGCAGGGTCAGGGTCGCGCCGAGCGCGGCCATGCCGCCCATGAGCAGGCTGAGGGTGCAGAGAAGCATCCCGTTGGCGAGCATACCGGACCAGCCGTAGCGCAGGGGCATGATGATCATGACCGCCAGCGTGCCGATGAGTGCGGCGAGGATGCCGCTGGTGATCGACGCCTCGCCTAGGGCGGGGCCTACCGTGCGCTGTTCGAGCACATGGACCGGAGCCGCGAGGGAGCCGGAGCGCAGGGAAATGGCGAGGTCCTGCGCCTCTTCGGGCGTGAACTGGCCGCTGATGCTGGCCGTGCCGCCCGCGATTTTTTCCTGAATCACCGGAGCGCTGTGGATGGTCCCGTCCAACACGATGGCGAGGCGCTTGCCGACATGTTCGCCGGTGGCCATTTCAAACAGGGCCGCGCCGCGAGGGGTGAACGACAGGCTGACCATCGAAGTGTTTTTATTGTCGAATCCGGGGCGGGCGTCGGCCACTTCCTTGCCGCTTAGGAGCGGGGTGCTGTCGAGCGCCAGTTTGGCGTTGGTCGCTTCGCCGTGCTTGCCCGTCATGGGATAGAAGGCGACGCCGGGAGGCAGATAGCCTTGGGAAATGTCGTCGCGGACGAGGTGGAAGGACAGATCGGCGGACTTCTCGACGAGCTGGACGGCACGGTTGACGTTGGTCAGGCCGGGAAGCTGGATGAGGATACGGTCGCCCTGCTGCTTGCGGATATCCGGTTCCGCCACGCCGAACTGGTCGATGCGGCTGGAGATGGTACGCAGCACCTGATCCACGGCCAGATCCTGCGTCTGCTTAACGAAGGCCGGCGTGAACGAGTAGGGCAGGTGGACCGCGCCGTCGGAACCGGTACGGGGCGTTCCGGGCACAACTTGAGGGGCGTCCTTCTTGGCGAGGGCAAGGAACGCATCGACCTGGTTGGCGCGGGCGATGATGAGTTCCTGCACGCCGCCGGGCATCTGGCGGGGGCCAAGGACGGTGATCCCAGCCTCACGAGCCTTCTGGCGAAGCACTTGCCCGCTATTGATGAGTGCGGATTGAACGGCTTTTTCCGTATCTACGCCCAGCGTGAGCTGAACGCCGCCCTTAAGATCGAGGCCCAGACTGATGCGGGACGCGCCCGGCAGGTTGACGTCTTCCGGCATAAGCGTCGGAGACAGGAGGAAAAGCGCGCCGGCCATGACAATGGCGGCAATCGCATATCGGAACGAGAGTTTCATGAAGGCCTCTCACACGGTTGCAGGAGCAGAATGCTGTCGGGAACGGCGGAACCGCCGACAGGACGCACACTGATTCGGGCGTTCCGGATATTCTGCGGGGAGACGTGTGAGGAGTGCAGAAGACCGGCTGCGCGAGTCAGGGCTTTTCTGTCACGCAGAAAGCGAAGGACGGAAAAGCGGAAGCTCTAGCAACCGTATGGGGGAGGCGTGGGGTAGGCGACAAGCCCGCGTTCGGCGGGAAGGAAGCAAAGGGGCGTGCCGATGGGCAGCGCCACCGGAGTGACGGAAATCTGCGGGAGGACAGGCGCGGAGGCCAACGCGGCGGCATACCCCGACGAGTGCGGCAGGGTCTTGTCGATGACGCTCTTGGGCGTCCGGGCCGTCGTTTGGCTTATGTTGCCGTTGAGCGTTTCGGAAATGCTGGCGAAGAGGTTCCTTTCGGAACGGGCAAGCGCCGCGTCAAGCTGCCGCCAACCGCTGGACGCTTCGACAAGCACCGAATCTTCGTCAACCGCATCGAAGCGCTGGAGCTGCGGGCCGATGTCATTGCCTTCCAGTTCGGAATGCTGATCCTTGAAGACGTCCGCCGAAGGGGCCGCTTCAAGGAGGGCTTCGAACTGCCTGCTGACATCGTTGTCTATGTGCGCTTGCGCGGAAAAGGAGGAACACAGGAAAAGCCCGAAAGCAAAAAGCAGCGTCCCCAGCACGGAGCGGGAGAAGCTGGTCGTTGCGTCTTTGATGGGCTTTAGCGTATTCATGCCTTTACCCATAAAGCCGAATGGTAAGGATGTCAATAATACGCTATGGCCCTTTTCGGGGATATCTCATGCGAAATCGGAGGTTCGGGCTTGCCTGAGGGCGTGAGGATGGATACTATCATTTTCCCCGCACGGCATCCGTTTTGTGAAAACCTCCGTTCCCGCGGGGCCGAAAATCAGCGAAAGGACTCATTATGTGTCTTGCCATCCCTGCGAAAGTCATTGAAAAGTCTGATGACGGCATGTTGAAGGCCACCGTGGGCAACGGGCCGACCTGCCTGACCGTTTCCGGCATTTTGCTGCCCGAAGAAGTGGAGATCGGGGACTATATCATTATCCATGCCGGATTCGCCATGCACAAGATGGAGAAGACCGAGGCCGAAGAGAGCCTGCGCCTTTTCCGCGAATTGGCCCAAGCCACCGGGCAGGAAGCGACCTTCTGATGTGAAGAATGCGGGGAGGGGAAAATTCAGGACAAAGGAATATTCCGCGCTTTTTACCTTTCCTCAAGCCTCCCGCGCGGCCTACGTCCATACTCCCTATTACCAAGGCGTTGAGCCGTACCCTTGTTGCCCGACAGAGTGGGACAGGCCGGATTTCCTTGTTAATGTATAGCGTGAAGAAAAATCCCGGAGCGAGGGCTTCGGGATTTTTTTGTGGGAAAGGCTCCGTGTGGAAACGGAACTGTTGCAATCGCAAGCCTTGGGCTTTCTGCGGGGCGATGTCTGGCCGAAAACGGCGCGGCTCCCCGTTCGGATTGAAAAGCGCGGCAGAGTGCCCGTTCCCGTATTCCGTGTGGCTCAATACATCATGCGCGGAAGGAACAGCACGATGTCCGGGACGAAGACGCAGAGGATGATGACGCCCACGGTTACGAAGACAAAGGGCAGTGCGTTGTAGGAGATATCCTCAAGCGTGGTGTCGGCGATGCCCGAGGCGATGAAGATGTTTTCGCCGAGGGGCGGCGTGGAGAACCCGACCCCGCAGCAGCAGACCAGCACCACGCCGAAGTGGATGGGGTCCACGCCGAAGGCGGTCATGACCGGCAGGAGTACGGGCGTCGCCAGCAGGATGATCGCCAGCGTCTCCATGAACATCCCCAGAAAGAGCAGCAGGGCGATGACGAACATCCAGATGACGGCGACGTCCGAGGTGAAGCCGAGGATGTGCTCCACAATCATGTCGGGTATCCGGTACTGGACGAGCAGCCGCTCGAACGCGTAGGCCGTGAACATGATGATCAGCACGCGCCCGGTCATCCATGAGGTGATCTGGAGCGAGTGCCGGATACCCCCGAACGTCAGCTCGCGGTGGATGAACAGCCCGACGAAGATGGAGTAGAAGATGGCGACCACGGCGGCCTCGGTCGGCGTGAAGAACCCCCCGTAGATGCCGCCGAGGATGACGACCGGAGCCATGAGCGACCAAAGCCCGTCCTTGAGCGCCTTGAGCAGCGAGTCCCCCGAGCCGCTTTGGAGATCTTCCGCCACGGGCATGTTCCGGCAGAGGAAGAGGTGCATGGCGGCGAGCCCCACCGCGATCATGATGCCGGGCATTACCCCGGCGAGGAACATTTTGGTGATGGATTGCTGCCCCGACACCGCATAGACGACCATCGGGATGCTCGGGGGGATGATGATGCCCACGCCCCCGGCGGTCGCCGCAGCCGCAGCCGCATAGCCCTTGCTGAATCCCCGCCGGATCATGGCCGGGATCATAAGCATCCCCACGGCGGCGGTCGTCGCGGGGCCGGAACCGGAAATCGCCCCGAAAAACACGCAGGCCAATGCGGTGGAGACGGCGAGCCCGCCGGGGATGGGGCCGACGATGTTTTCCGCGATGGCGACAAGCCGCCGCGAAATGCCCGCGCATTCCATGAGCGCCCCGACGAGCATGAAGGCGGGCAAGGCCATGATGGGAAAGGAATTGACCGAGGTGAAGGCGATCTGCACCAGCGTGACGAGGTTTTGGTCCACCGTGTAGAGGGCGGCCATGGCCGCTACGCCGAGCGCCACGGTAATGGGTGACCCGAGCAGCATCAGCACCGCAAAGGTGGCAAAGAGGACTCCCGCCGGGCTCATGGCTTCCCTCCGTCCGCGAAAGCTTTCCGGCTTTCCTCGATTTCAATCCTGTCTGGCGCGGTGAGCTCTTTTTTCAGGATGAATTTCATCACGTTGACTTGAATGATGCGGGCGGACATGAGCGTAAAGGCGATGGGGAAGATGAAATAGATATAGGAGAGCTGCCAGTCGAGGGCGGGCGTGGCGTAGGGGAATTCCCGGAGTTCGCGGATCACGGTGAGGCTTTCCACGACCATGACGATGTTGAAGAACAGCCACACGCCGTCGCTGAGGAGCATACAGGCGTCGCCCACCCATTTGGGGAAGGGGCGGAACTGGATGGTGACCCGGTTGTGCGCGGCGAGGCGGGCCGCGTAGGAAGCCCCGAAAAAGACGAACCAGACAAAAGAATACCGCGCGAGCTCTTCCGTCCAATACAGGGGATGCCCGAACTGGCGCAGGAAAATTTGCAAGAGCAGGATCAGCACGAAAAACGCAAGCAAAACTTGGCTGACGTATCCTTCAAAATTGTCCAAAATCGCTAGAAGAACCTTCTTGAGCATGAAGTCCCCCCCGGAGAGCGCCAGCGCGGCGCGTCGCCAGTGTAGGGTAGCACGCGGGAATAGACAACCTTATGAAGCCGCTTTCCCTCTGTGCGGAAAGCCTACTTCCAAGGTTTTTTCCCGATGGCGGAGAGGAACGCGTTGATGGCGGCCCTGCCGCCCACGAACGTCTCCATTTCGGGCCAGACCTGAGAAATGGCGGCATTCCTCCAGTCGGCCTCGTCCTCGAGCTGGTCGATCTGCACGCCGGACTCAATGAGCCTCTGCCTCGCCCTCACGCCTTCGACAAGCTGGAAGGCGAGGCAGTATTCCTGCGCGTCGCGCCCGGCGTCGGTGATGAGCGTCTGCATCTCAGGGGACATTTTCCTGAAGGCCCGCTGGCTCAGGATCATGGGCTGGAGCTGGTAGGTATAGTGCACTTCGGTGATGTATTTCTGCACTTCGTTGAATTTACAGGCAAGGAAGGTGATGTAGCCGTAGCACTGCCCGTCGACCAGGCCCTGCTGGAGCGCGGTGAAGGTCTCCGCCCACGAGATCGGCACCGGATTCGCCCCCCATGCCTTATAGCAGGCGAGCAGGATGGCGCTCTGCGGGACACGGAACTTGAGCCCCTTGATGTCGTTCAGGTTTTTTATGGGCTTGCGGGAATTGGAAATGTAGCGGTAGTCGGTATAGGTCCAGCCGAGGATGCGGAAACCACCTTCCCGAATGGCGTACCCGTTGAGCAGGTCGTGGGCGGGGCCGGTGGTGGCCCGGACGACGTCGTACATGTCGTCAAAAAGGTAGGGCATGGTGAGGATGCCGAGTTTTTTCACGAACGGGACCGTATTGGCGATGCCCACAACGGCGATGTCGAGATTCCCTGCGCGCACGTTCTGGATCATTTCCGTTTCGTCGCCGAGCTGGCCGGAGGGGAAGAGCTGGACTTCCACCTTGCCTTCGGACCGGGCTTCCACGACTTCCTTGAACCGGGTGCCGATGGCCCCCATCTCGGAATCGATGGGATCGCCCATGCCCACTTTCAGGATGGTTTTCTCATAAGCGCGGGCGGGGAAGGGGCAGGTGAGAAGGGCAAGCGTCACCACGGCGGCAAGCAGGCTTTTGAGCATAGAATCCTCTCTCTTTCCATCTAGGGTCCCGTGACTGCGTGCAACCCCACACCTTATTTTGGGCTTTAGCGCACGAGGCTCGAAGGTGTCAACCTGGCCTCTTCGGCAAGCCCGTCAGCCTGATTTTCCTCCTATCCGCTTGTGGATACACTTGAAAAAATTATTTGTGGGCGATTTCCACGAGGCCGATCTTGTACCGTTGCGCTTTCCTGACGATGGTGGACTGGCTGACTTTAAGCCGCCGGGCGGCCTTGTAGGTACTGCCGGTTTCAGTGAGCGCGGCCATGATCATGTTGCGCTCCAGTTCGGCGACGGCCTCGCGCATGGGCTGGCGGAAGGAGACGCTGCCCTGCGGGAGAGGCGACTGGGCCTGCATATATTGAGGGAGATCCTGCATGGTGATGGTCTCTTCTTCGCTCATGGTCGCCAGGGACTGCACAAGGGCGCGCAGCTCGCGGACGTTGCCCGGCCAGCGGTAGGTCAGGAAGCAGTTCAGCACCTGCGGATCGAAATTTTTTTGCAGCCCGCTTTTTTTGATGATCTCCTGCAAAAAATGCATGGCGAGGACCGGAATGTCGTCCGGCCGTTCCCGCAGGGGAGGGATTTCCACGGTCAGCACCCGCAGGCGGTAAAAGAGGTCTTCGCGAAACTGCCCCGAAGCGGCCATGTCGGCCAGCGGCTTGTTGGTGGCGGCGATGACCCGCACGTCCACGGTGATGGGCTTGGTCCCCCCAACCCTGTGGAAGGGGTGCCCGTCGAGCACTTGCAGCAGCTTGGCCTGCATGGGGAGGGGGAGCTCGCCTATTTCGTCGAGGAGAAGGGTCCCCTTGTGGGCCAGCTCAAACATGCCGGGCTTGCCGCTTTTGGCCGCGCCGGTGAAGGCGCCTTTTTCGTAGCCGAACAGTTCGGATTCCATAAGCGACATGGGGATGGCCCCGCAGTTTACCGCGATGAACGGTTCCGCGCTGCGCTGGCCCATGTCGTGGATGGCCTTGGCCGTCAACGTCTTGCCGGTTCCGGTTTCGCCGAGGATGAGGGTGATGGCTTCCGTGCGTGCGGCCTTGGAGGCTTCCTTGCGCAGGCGGCGCATGGGGGCGCTGTGTCCGACGAACCCGGCATCCATTTCGGTTTCGAGGTTCTCCAGGCGCGCTTTGTAGGCGAGGGTTTCCATCTCCAGATCGGTGAGCTTGCGCTGGAGCGTCTCCAGTTCGGTCATGTCGCGGATGGAGGCGATGACCCGCCATACATTGCCCTTTTCGTCAAAAATGGGTGTGCTGGTGTTCAGGCAGCGCTTGCCGTTGGAATAGTCGTCGAACATGGTGACCGAGCGTTTTTCGATGAGCGCGCGCAGGGTGACGCAGGTTTCGAAGCGCCCCTTGTGCATGGGTTCCGTCACGTGCTTGCCGATGACTTCCTCGGCGCGCAGCCCGGCGATGCGTTCCATCGCCTTGTTGACGCGCAGGGTGATGCCGTCGGAGTCGATGACCCAGATCCCGTCGTGGATGGAGTCGAGCAGGACCGTCAGCTCCTGCCAGGGCAGTTCGGCCACCCGGTTGATCTGATCGACCGGGATTTTCGACATTGTGACAAGACGAACTTGTTCCCCGTCCGCGGAATCGTCAATGGAAACGCTTTTCCAGCGGATAATGTACATGGAACCCTCTTTGTGGTGGGCGATCAGCTCGCCTCCGTGGGGTTCGCTCAGGCTTTCTTCCACTTCATCAAATCCGCATCGTGTCAGGCGGGGCAAAAAAGGCTCGTCGTCCATCCGTCCGGGAGAAAGTTTGAGTATTTCTCCTAACATATTGTTTATAAAAATTAAATTCCATGTATCCCCGTGGCATATTCCGGCGGCGACGAGCTCATTTTGATGGAGAATGTGATCGCAAAAGGCGGGGTATGACGTCATGAAAGAACCTCTCTAATGCAACTGTGCATCGTAATGCAAAATTGACTCGTACATTCCTGTGATTAGGCGGCAAATGATTCGAGACTGCATTGAACCCGAAAGGACCCGAAAAGGACATTTTTAAAAACTATAATAAAAAACTCATGTTATGAACTTTGGGAAAAATGGAACGCTAGTTGCTATAAAGAAGGCATGGAGTACAACCCCACCCTGAATTTCAAAACGTACTTCAACATACTGCTCTCGGAGGCACTCAAATGCGTGTAGGTATCCCCACCGAAATCAAAGTTCAGGAATTCCGTGTCGGCATCACTCCCGCTGGCGTTCATGCTCTTAAAGAAGCCGGTCACACCGTCCTCGTGCAGAAGGGCGCTGGCCTCGGCAGCATGATCACCGACGAAGAATATGTCGCCGCCGGCGCTCAGATGGTTGCTACCGCCAAGGAATGCTGGGACTGCGACATGGTCGTGAAAGTGAAGGAACCTCTGGCTCCTGAATACGACCTCTTCCACGAAGGCCTGATCCTCTACACCTACCTGCACCTCGCTCCGGAACCGGCCCTGACCAAGGCTCTTCTCGAAAAGAAGGTCATCGGCATCGCTTACGAAACCGTGCAGTTCGACAACGGCTTCCTGCCCCTGCTCGCTCCCATGTCTGAAGTTGCCGGCCGCATGGCCACCCAGGTGGGCGCTCAGATGTTGACCAAGATCGAAGGCGGCATGGGCCTCCTGATGGGCGGCACCGCTGGCGTGCAGGCCGCTCACGTCGTTATCCTCGGCGCCGGTACCGTGGGTCTCTCCGCCGCCAAGGTTGCCATGGGCATGGGCGCTCGCGTGACCATCCTTGACAGCAACCTCTTCCGCCTGCGCCAGATCGACGACCTCTTCGGCGGCCGTATCCAGACCCTGGCCTCCAACGCCTTCAACATCGCCGCCGCCACCAAGGACGCCGACCTCCTCGTGGGTTCCGTCCTCATCCCCGGCGCTCTGACCCCGAAACTGGTCACCGAAGCCATGGTGAAGACCATGAAGCCCGGTTCCGCCATCGTTGACGTCGCCATCGACCAGGGCGGCTGCATTGAACCCACCGCCAAGCACGGCGCTACCTATCACGACAAGCCGACCTTCAAGTACCCCGTCAACGGCGGCGAAGTGGTCTGCTACTCTGTGGGCAACATGCCCGGCGCCGTGGCCCGTACCTCTACCTTCACCCTGACCAACGCCACCATGCCTTACATGGTCGACCTGGCCAACAAGGGCTGGAAGAAGGCTTGCCAGGACGACAAGGCTCTGGCCCGCGGCATCAACACCTACGACGGCAAAGTGTACTTCAAGGGCGTTTCCGATGCTCTCGGTTACGAACTGCACTGCACCTGCGACATCCTGAAGTAAGACGTGATTCATGACTGGACCAGTCTCATGTCCACATGAGACTGGCCAGTTTTCCGGTCAAAGTCAAGGGTAAGGGCAGGAAGCGGCCCATGTGCGCCAATTGGTTTTCGCCTTTAACCTTCCTGTGACAATAACATCATTATTTCATGAGGAATGCACCATGACTTACGATAAAGCTGAATTGGTCGCTCTGGACAAAAAGTACGTTTGGCACCACCTGACCCAGCACAAGAATTTCGAGCCCGCCATCTATGTGAAGGGCGAAGGGATGCGCATCACCGACATCGACGGCAAGACCTATCTTGACGCCGTTTCCGGTGGCGTGTGGACCGTCAACGTCGGCTACGGCCGCAAGGAAATCGTCGACGCCGTCGCCAAGCAGATGATGGAAATGTGCTACTTCGCCAACGGCATCGGCAACGTCCCCACCATCAAGTTCTCTGAAAAGCTGATCTCCAAGATGCCCGGCATGAGCCGCGTGTATCTCTCCAACTCCGGTTCCGAAGCCAACGAAAAGGCTTTCAAGATCGTCCGTCAGATCGGCCAGCTGAAGCACGGCGGCAAAAAGACCGGCATCCTGTATCGCGCTCGTGACTACCACGGCACCACCATCGGCACCCTGAGCGCTTGCGGCCAGTTCGAACGTAAAGTTCAGTACGGTCCCTTCGCTCCCGGTTTCTATGAATTCCCCGACTGCGACGTCTACCGCTCCAAGTTCGGCGATTGCGCCGACCTCGGTGTGAAGATGGCCAAGCAGCTTGAAGAAGTCATCCTGACCGTGGGTCCGGACGAACTCGGCGCCGTGATCGTGGAACCGATGACCGCTGGCGGCGGCATCCTCGTTCCCCCGGCGGGCTACTATGAAACCATCCGTGAGATCTGCGACAAGTACGAACTGCTCCTGATCATCGACGAAGTCGTTTGCGGCCTTGGCCGTACCGGCAAGTGGTTCGGCTACCAGCACTTCAACGTCCAGCCCGACATCGTCACGATGGCTAAGGGCGTCGCTTCCGGCTACGCTCCCATCTCCTGCACCGTGACGACCGAAAAGGTCTTCCAGGACTTCGTCAACGACCCGGCCGATACCGACGCCTACTTCCGCGACATCTCCACCTTCGGCGGCTGCACCTCCGGTCCCGCTGCGGCTCTGGCCAACATCGAAATCATCGAACGTGAAAACCTGCTCGAAAACTGCACGAAGATGGGCGACCGCCTCCTCGAAGGCCTCAAGGGCCTGATGGCGAAGCATCCCATCATCGGCGACGTTCGCGGCAAGGGCCTGTTCGCCGGTATCGAAATCGTGAAGGATCGCGCTACGAAGGAACCCATTGCTGAAGCTGTCGCCAACGCGATGGTCGGTGCCGCCAAGCAGGCTGGCGTGCTCATCGGCAAGACCTCTCGCTCCTTCCGCGAATTCAACAACACCCTGACCCTCTGCCCGGCCCTGATCGCCACTGAAGCCGACATCGACGAAATCGTCGCCGGTATCGACAAGGCGTTCACCACCGTCGAACAGAAGTTCGGTCTGTAAGAATTGAAAAGCCCGATGCCTTCATCCGGAGGCATCGGGACTTTGATTCCGAAAATCGTCGGCAGGGCAAGGCAGTGCTTTGTCCTGCTTCGACATATGAAGACTTCAACAACGCGAGGATACGACAATGGCTTTTGTGCATTACACCGTCAAGAAGATCGTGCATGGCCTCGGCGCTATTAAAGAAGCCGCTAACGAAGTGAAGAACCTCAAAGGTTCCAAAGCGTTCATCGTGACCGACCCCGGTCTGGCCAAGATCGGCGTCCAGAAGCCCCTCGAAGAAGCCCTGACCGCCGGCGGCGTCGAATGGAAGCTGTACGCTGAAGCCCAGCTGGAACCCAGCATGGATTCCATTCAGCACTGCACCGACGAAGCCAAGGCTTTCGGCGCTGACGTGATTATCGGCTTCGGCGGCGGTTCCGCCCTCGACACCACGAAGGCCGCTTCCGTGCTGCTTTCCAACGAAGGCCCCATCGACAAGTACTTCGGCATCAACCTGGTTCCGAATCCTTCCCTGCCCTGCATCCTGATTCCCACCACGTCCGGCACCGGCTCTGAAATGACCAACATTTCCGTGCTCGCCGACACCAAGAACGGCGGCAAGAAGGGCGTTGTTTCCGAATACATGTATGCCGACACCGTCATCCTTGACGCCGAGCTGACCTTCGGTCTGCCTCCCCGCGTGACCGCCATGACCGGCGTTGACGCTTTCGTTCATGCCATGGAATCCTTCTGTGGCATCGCTGCCACCCCGATCACCGACGCCCTGAACCTTCAGGCCATGAAGCTGGTTGGCGCCAACATCCGCCAGGCCTATGCCAACGGCAAGAACGCCGCCGCCCGCGACGCCATGATGTACGCTTCCGCCCTCGCCGGCATGGGCTTCGGCAACACCCAGAACGGCATCATCCATGCCATCGGCACGACCCTGCCCGTGGAATGCCACATTCCTCACGGCCTGGCCATGTCCTTCTGCGCTCCCTTCAGCGTGGGCTTCAACTACATCGCCAACCCCGAGAAGTACGCCATCGTGGCCGACATCCTGCGTGGCGATGACCGTTCCGGCTGCATGAGCGTGATGGACCGCGCCGCCGACGTGGAAGACGCCTTCCGCGATCTGCTGAACGACCTCGACATCGCCACCGGCCTCTCCAATTACGGAGTGAAGCGTGAAGACCTGCCCGCCTGCGCGGACCGCGCCTTCGCCGCCAAGCGCCTCCTGAACAACAACCCCCGCGCCGCTAGCCGCGACCAGATCCTTGCTCTGCTCGAAGCCAACTTCGAAGCCTAGTTCTCGGATTTGAGATAAGCCATTGACCGGGGGAGGAAAGGCGCACTGCGCAGTTCCTCCCCCAGTTTCTTCGTTTCAATGCACCACATAGGGAGGATCTCCTTCAGGCGTTGAAAAAACGAAAGAAAAGCCCTGAACAAACATTCAGGGCTTTTCTTTCGTTTTTTCAGGGATTGAATATGTATCAGCGGCTACTCTACGACCGTCAAACGCACGGGCTTGCGCGGGGGAACACGGGCATACTGGACGGCAGGATACCCGATCATGAGCCCTCCGCAGATCTTGCGGCCTTCGGGAAGGGGGATGCCGAGGTCCACGCCGTTGCTGGCGGCGGCGATGACGAAACCGCTCCAGCAAGTCCCGATGCCGTAGCTGTGCAGGGCGAGCTCCAGATAGCTGACGGCGGCGGCACAGTCGAGAGCGTTCCACGGCATGTTGGCGTCACCGTGCGCGAGGATGAGGGAGGGGGCCCCCCGCAGGATCGGATCCTGCCCGGCGCGGAAAGCCGATGCCACATGGCTGTATTTTCCGGTAAGCGTCGACATCCAGTCCGCCACGCGGGAGGCCAGATCGTGCAGCCTGTCGCGGCCTTCCACCAGCAGCCACGCCACTTCCTCACAGTTGGACGCCGTCGGCGCGTAGCGGGCCTCTTCCAGCGCCTTGAGCAGCACGCTGCGATCAACGGGTTCGTCTTTATACGCGCGGGTGGAGCGCCGCGTCTTAAACAGCATGTCGCGCTGCAAGTCAGAAAGCGGGGCATCTTCGACAAGCGGCAGGGAAGAGGGCGCGATATGTTCCAAGGTCAGGGCCGCCTTGGGACAGACGGCGACGCAGTGGCCGCACCGGATGCAGCGGGCCAGAGCCCCGTGCAGGACATCCACAGACCCGTTGGTGTGGCGTCCGAGAATACGCTGCGGGCATACGCTGATGCAGCGGCCGCACCGAATGCAATGATCCTGATTGAGTTCAAGAGAAACCATAGGCAGTCCTTTGGAAGCGTTTCGGAAAGAGCACGGTTTCCCGGCGGCTTCCCGCCTTTTGTGTCCTGAGCGGACGTTGTTGCCCCCATTGTTCCGGTTTCCGCCGGAGGGCTTCGCTCCGATCAAAAAACGAACCGGGGAGGAAGGAAGAAAAGGGAGGGGGCGGCCCCCAAACAATATCCCTCCCTGTAGCTGGGGTGAGCTGATGCCGATTTTTGCCGCTTTAGAGCAAGGGCCTTGTCCCCGAAGGCAATCTGCGTTCTGGTGGGGGCTGCGGATGAGCCGATAAGCACAGAGGCCTTTGGAAAGCGAGGGACGGTATCCACGTCGGCAGGCTTGGGGAAGGGAGCCGCTTTCCCTCGGAAAGGCTTCCCTTCCCCAATACTTCCATACAGTTCAAAGGGTATCTGCGTTAGCCGTCTCCGAGCTTGCGCCGTGTCCGCCGTTCTTCGGTGAGGAACTTGCCGGTAACGGAGTTCGGATCGGCCATGATGGCTTCAGGCGTTCCGGCGGCGACGATGCGCCCGCCGTTTTCCCCTCCGCCGGGGCCGAGGTCGATGACGTAGTCCGAGGCGAGGATGACGTCCGTGTTGTGCTCGATGACCACGACCGTCGCGCCGAGTTCCACCAGATGGTGCAGCACGGTGACGAGCTTGCCCACCTCGTGCATGTGCAGTCCGGTGGTCGGCTCGTCGAGGATATACATGGTGCCTGGCAAAGAACGCTTGCCGAGCTCGCGCGATATCTTGATGCGCTGGGCCTCGCCGCCGGAGAGGGTCGTGGCGGGCTGTCCCAGACGGATGTAGTCGAGCCCCACATCTTCCAGTACGGCAAGGCGGCGTTCGAGTACAGGATAATTGGAGAAGAACTGGCGGGCCTCACGTACGGGCATGTCCAGCACTTCCGAGATGTTCAGCCCCCGATAGCGGACTTCGAGGGTTTCGTGATTGTAGCGCTTGCCCCCGCACACGTCGCAGGTGACGTACACGTCGGGCAGGAAGTGCATTTCCACGCGGATCTGACCGTCGCCGCTGCACGCCTCGCAGCGTCCGCCCTTGACGTTGAAACTGAACCGCCCCGGCTGGTAGCCGCGCTTGCGGGCGTCCGGGGTCATGGCGAAGATGTTGCGGATCTCGTCGAAGATCTTGGTGTAGGTGGCAGGGTTGGACCGCGGCGTGCGTCCGATGGGCGTCTGATCGATGGCTACGATGCGCTCGATGGCCTCCACGCCGTCGATGCCCCGGATGCTGCCTGGTTGATCCACGCGGATGCCCTGCGCCAGCGCGAGGTGCTTGTACAGCGTGTCCACCACGAGTGAGCTTTTGCCCGAGCCGGAAACCCCGGTCACGCAGGTCAGCGTGCCGAGCGGAATGGGGCAGTCGATATCCTTGAGGTTGTTGGTCGTGACCCCGCGCAGGGTGAGCCAGCCTTTGGGCTCGCGGCGTTCGTCGGGGATGGGTACGGACAGATCCCCCCGCATGTACTTGGCGGTCAGCGTCTCCGAGTGCTTGATCAGGTTCTCGAAAGAGCCGTGGTACACCATGTCGCCGCCGTGCGCGCCGGAACCGGGCCCAAGCTCGATGATGTGGTCTGCCTCGCGGATGGTGGCTTCGTCGTGCTCGACCACCAGCACCGTGTTGCCGCGTCCCTGAAGGCTGCGGAGCGTGGCAATGAGGCGTTCGTTGTCCCGGGGATGCAGGCCGATGGACGGCTCGTCGAGCACGTAGGTTACGCCCACCAGCCCGGAACCGAGCTGGGAGGCGAGGCGGATGCGCTGCGATTCCCCGCCCGAGAGCGTGGTCATGGTGCGGCCCAGCGAGATGTAGTCGAGGCCCACATTGGTCATGAACGACAGCCGGTGATTCAGTTCTTTGAGGAGCGGCTCGGCGACGAGGGCGTGGCGCCCGTCGAACTCTCTCCCGTTCAGCCAGCGGAGAGCGCGTTCCACGGGCAGGGAGCAGAACTGGTGGATGTTGAGATCATCCACGCGCACGGCCAGCGATTCGGGCCGCAGGCGCGCGCCGTGGCATGTGGGGCAATCCATGCTCTGGAGGTAACGGGACAGCAGATCTCGCCACATGTCGCCGTACTGCATACCTCGTTCAAGCAGGGGGATGACGCCCGGCCAGTTGTCCGTGGCCAGCTTGTACGGGCCATCGTAGGCTTTGACCGGAGCGGGTGCGTTGTCGTCGTACTCCGGCGACTCAAGGGCCACGGAGCCGCCGAGGCGGTTCCTGCGCAGGCCGCTCTTGGACTTCTGTGAGGGATCGTCCTCACCGTAGAACAGGGCTTGCAGGGCCTCGGGAGAATACGCGGACAGCGGCGTGGACAGGGTGAAGCCGAAGCGCTTGCCGAGGGCGGTCAACGCCTCTTCATAGCGGGCGAAGGTCTTGGGGTTGGCCCACGGCAGGATGGCCTTGGTGTTCAGGGACAGGCCGCGGTTGGGCGCGATGAGCATGGGCTCGAAGTATTCCACGGTGCCGAGCCCGGCGCAGCGCGGGCAGGCTCCCTGCGGGCTGTTGAAGGAAAAGAGCTGCGGGCTGGGTGCGGGCAGGCTGATTTTGCAGACCGGGCAGACGGATTCCGTGGCGTGCAGCGTGTCGCCGTCGGCTCCCTTGTCGGGCTCGTTCACGATGATCCGGCCCTCGCCGTAGCGCAGGGCCAGCTCCACCGAGTCGGCCAGACGCCCCCGGATGCCGTCCTTGATGACCAGACGGTCGATCACGAGATCGATGGTATGCTTTTTGTTCTTGTCCAGCGCGGGGATGTCTTCCATGCCGTACAGCTGGCCGTCCACGCGCACGCGCACGAAGCCCTCGGCCTTCAGTTTCTTGAAGCGGTCGAGGTGCGTTCCCTTTTGGAGTTCCACCAACGGGGCCATGATGATGACTTTCGTGCCTTCGGGCAGGGCGAGGATGTCGGCGATGATTTCATCAGCGGCGCGCGCCTCGATGGGGCGTCCGCATTGTGGGCAATACATCTTGCCGAGGCGGGCGAAGAAGACGCGCAGGAAGTCGTAGACTTCGGTAACGGTGCCGACCGTGGAACGCGGGTTGCGGCCCGTGGTCTGTTGTTCCAGCGAGATGGCGGGGGAAAGGCCCTCGATCTTGTCGACGTCCGGCTTGTCCATCTGCGGGAGGAACTGGCGGGCGTAGGCGGAAAGGGATTCCACATACCGGCGCTGGCCTTCCGCATAGACGATGTCGAACGCGAGTGTGGATTTGCCCGATCCCGAAGGGCCGCAGACGACCACAAGTTCGTCGCGGGGGATGTCGAGCGAGAGGTTCTTGAGGTTGTGCTGGCGCGCGCCCTCGATATGGATGGAGGAATGACTCATGAGGTTCCTTGGAAAGTCTGTCCAGACTGGGGTGTCTTGCGGGTGAATCGCCACTTCCGCCGAGCCTGCCGGAGGCGTGGCCGTTTAACTGTCTTATCCCATATGGTTGTTGTCTTTCAGCGTCGTTTTCGCATGTGAGGCGAAGTCTTCCCGGCGCTCTTCCATGCCCTGCCGGTCAGATTGTTCCGGCAAAGGAGGCCGTCAGTGCGCACAGGCCCACGACGGCAAGCAGCGACGGGAGCATGTTCGACAGAGAAATGCGTGTGATTTCGAGCATGTTGAGGCCGATGCCGATGATAAGCGTGCCGCCGACGGCAGTGAGCTCCGTCATGGTTGCGGGATCAAGCCAGCTTTGGAGGCTGCCCGCGAGCAGTGTGAGCGCTCCCTGATAGATAAGCACGGGTATGGCCGAGAACAAGACCCCGAGCCCGTAGGCCGAGGCCATCGCCAGCGCCGCGAAGCTGTCGATGATGGTCTTGGAAAGGACCACGGCCCGATCGCCCCTGAGCCCCTCGTCGAATGAGCCGATGATGGCCATCGCGCCGATGCAGAACAGGACCGAAGCGTTGACCATGCCTTCGGTAAACAGCGGGTTGGACGACTTGAGCCGCCCTTTCAGCCAGTCCCCCACGCGGATGAGCCGGGCTTCGAGCCCAATCATTTCGCCGGCGACCGAGCCGATGACGATACTGAAAATGACGATGAGGGGATTTTGCGTAAGCAGGGCCATCTTGAACCCGATGACCAGCACGCAGAGGCCGAGCCCCTGAAAGACGATGGCACGGACACGTTCCGGCAGGCGGGCTCCGAAGGCAAGCCCCACAAGGCTGCCGATGGTGATGCCCAAAGCGTTGATGATGGCCCCGAGAGGGATCATGCCCGTGTCTCCCCGTTGCCGTACCGTTTCAGCCATTCCCCGATTTCCTTCCTCGCCAGCGCGAGGAATTCGGGGAACACGGCCTGCACATCATCCGAGAGGCCGATATTCCACGTTACATAATCTTTGGGCTCCACGCCGAGCACGAGGAGTTCGGATTTGGTGCCGAACAGCTTTTCGGCCATGCGCAGAGAGTCGATCAGGTCGATGTCGTGGATGGAGAGGCGCTGCTTGTCGTCCTTGATCAGCGCGTCCTCGGTGAGCCGGTAGAGGGTCCCCGGCTTGCCTCCGCAGTGCACCACGTCGAGCACCAGCAGATGGGAGTAGCCCTTGAAGCTGTAGAAGATGTCCTGCGTGAACGTCCCCCCCTCGCGTATGGTAACCTGCTCCGGCCAGTCTTCCTTCATCAGTTCCTGCGAGGCGAACACGCCCACCCCGTCATCCGTGAGCAGCATGTTTCCTATTCCGAGCACCAGCAGTTTGTTCATGAGAGGGATCCTTGATCGGGGAAGGAAGGGCGAGGACTTGGGGAAGGGAGGGAGAACCTTTCTGAAGACCCCCCATAAAGGGGGCAAGCGGCTTCTCCCTCCCTTCCCCAAACCCCATCCCTCCCTCTCCCCAGACGTTCGTGTTTATTGAATCCCTGTTCCGGAAGTGTACGGCTCATCGGGATCGGGGCATTGCCGGGAGTGAAGGTGCGGTTCGGAGGGAAGCGCATCCCCTCCATTTTCTCAGTAAAGGGGAAATTCTTCAAGCCTTTTCAGGAAAGAATCCCAACAAACAACAAGCCCCGTCCCTTGGGGACGAGGCTCATTGGGGGACAGTTTCAGTGCGGCCCTTTGTGGCGGGCAGCGCCGGAACCTGCCGCCGCATAAAAAGTCTTGGGAGAGGGGGAGGGGCTTGGGGGAAGGGAGGAGGAAGCCTTTCTCCAGAAAGGTTACTCCCCTCCCCCAAAAGAGAATCCACCGCCTACAGCTTCTTCACATCGGCATACCACGCGCTGGCCTGCTCAAGGAGCTTGGTGGCGCGGCTGGCGAGGGCGTGCGGATCCTTGATGTAGCCGTCGAGCAGCAGGGTGGAGTCAAAAAGGCTCTGGATCATTTCGGCAAGCTGCGGATCGTCTGGATCGGCCTTTGAAAGCTTCAGCATCGTGCGGAGCAGCGGATGATCGCGGTTGATTTCGAAAATCTTCTGCGGGATGGAGTCGTCCTTCTGCATGACGCGCATCAGGCGTTCCATCGAAGACGTCACGCCGTCGTCCGGGGAAACGAGGCAGGCCGGACTGTCCGCCAGCCGGTGGGACACGCGGGCGTCCTTGATCTGGTCGCCGAGCACCTTGCGGATGGTTTCAAGGAGCTTGTCGAACTCGTTCATGTCCTCGTTGGACAGCGGCGCGGCCTTGGGCTGTTCGTCGGTGTCCGCGAAGGCGTCGAGCACGGCGCTGTCGGCGTGTTCCACGGCCTTGAAGGTGTAGTCCTTGTATTTCGCCAGCGTCTCCAGCGCGAACTCGTCGACGGGCTCATAGAGGTAGAGCACTTCAAGGCCCTTGCGGCGGAACACTTCGCTGTGCGGGTTGACCTTGGCGGCTTCGCGGCTCGGCGCGGCGACGTACCAGATTTCCTTCTGGCTTTCGCGGGCGCGGGAAATGTAGTCGTCCAGCGAGGTCAGGCCGTCGGCGTCTTCCATCGCGGAGGAGTTGAAGCGCAAAAGCGGGGTGATGCGGTCACGGTTGACGAAATCGCTGTAGCCGAGCTTGAAGACCTTGCCGTGCAACTTCCAGAAGCTGTTGTACTTTTCCGCGTCGTCCTTCGCCATCTTTTCGAGGTGGGACAGGATCTGCTTGCTGATGGTCTGCGAGATCTTGCGCAGGACGATGTTTTCCTGGAGCGTTTCGCGGGAAATGTTCAGGGGCAGGTCCTCGGTGTCCACCACGCCCTTGAGGAAGGCGAGGTAGTCGGGGATGAGCTCCTTGTTTTCACGCTGGATGAGCACGCGGCGGGCGTAGAGATCCAGCCCCCAGTGCTCGCGGTACGCGCCGAAGTAGTCCTTGGTGATGCCGGGAATGAACAGCAGTGCGTTGAACTGCACCGGAGCGTCCACGGACAGGTGCAGCACGTCGAGCGGATCTTTCTGGTCGTAGGTCAGGAACTTGTAAAATTCGTCGTACTGTTCCTTCTTGATGGAGAACTTGGGCTCGCGCCACAGGGCGGGCGTCGTGTTCACGCGTTCGCCGTCCACGAGGATGGGGAAGGGGATGAAGCTCGAATGCGTGCGGATGATCCCTTCGATACGGTATTTTTCCAGAAACTCTTTGTCGCCTTCCTTGATGAAGGCCCGGATGGTGGTACCGCGCTTGATGTCGGCCTGATCTGGGGCTTCCTCCACGGTAAACGTGCCGGTCCCGTCGGAAATCCAGCGGTAGGCGGGGCCGTCGCCGGTGGCGGAGAGCGAGGTCACTTCAACCTTGTCTGCGACCATGAACACGGAATAGAAGCCGATGCCGAAGCGTCCGATGATGTTGGAAGCGTCGCTGGTCGTGCCGTCTTCGGCGGTCTGGGTGTGTTCCTTGAGGAAGGCTTCCGAACCGGAGTGGGCGATGGTCCCGAGGTTTTCGATCATCTCGTCGCGGGTCATGCCGATGCCTGTATCGGTGATGGTCAGGCAATTCTGCACTTTGTCCGAAGAGATCCGGATTTCGAGCGGCAACTCGGCATCACGGATGGCCTCGTGCTGCGTCTGGCTCTGGAGGAAACGCAGCTTGTCCAGCGCGTCCGAGGCGTTGGAAATGAGCTCACGCAAAAAAATCTCCCGGTTGGAATACAGGGAGTGGGTGAGGATATTCAGAACCTTACGGGTTTCGGCACGGAATTCATGATTGGTGGTCTGTTCAGACATGGGAATCCTCCTGCAAAATCTTGGCCGGGATGCGCCCGGCGATCCAACCCCAGAAATAAGTTTGCCTGTTGAATCGTCAAGAGGAGGGCAGCTCATGATAAGGCTTGAAAGAGTGGAGAGAATTGGGGAGGGAAAACTTTTCTTCAGAAAAGTTTTCCCTCCCCAAACCCCACCTCTCCCTTTCCAAAGACTTTTGACTTTATCGAATCCCTGTTCGCAGGTTTTTGGGGATAGATTGCTGTTGGAGTAGCACCATTGCAAAGTTGAAGCGCGTTAGAGGGCGATGGATTCCAGATCGTCCGGGACAAACAGGTTGCCGGAAAAATACTGGCGGCCTTCGGCCGTGTACAGCGTTTTGCGCTCGGGAAGGCGGGTGTCTTCGGTATGCCAGAGCACGAGGTTCTCCACGCCGAGCTCCGTTGCCGTTTCGCAGGCTTCACGGACCGTGCTGTGGTGCTTCTCGTAGGGCTTGAAGCGGTCGCGGTCCGCATAGAGGCAGAAAGCTTCGCTGAGGAGCCAGCCGCTGCCCGCAGCGTATTTCCGGCCTCGGGGCGTACAGGGTTCGTCGCCGAGGCAGGAGAGCTTTTTGCCGCTGTGAAGGCCCAACGTGAAGCCAAACTGCTTTGCCTTGGTGGAACCGATGTCGAAGAAGGTTGCCCGGTAGCTTCCGAACGGGCGTTCCTCGCCGTCCTCCACGGGGACGATATGGATGCGGTCGCCAATGTACTGCGTCATACTGGCGGGTAAGGTCATGTCCGCGACGGAGTGGACGACTCCGGCGAGTTCATCATGACAATACAGGGTGAACGTCCCCTCGTAGCTTCCTCCCCGGATGTTCTGGGCAACGGAGCGGATCATCCAGATCATCCCGAAAAGATGATCGGTATGGCAATGGGTCAGGAACGCGTGATGGATGTCGGCGGGCCGGATGCCCGCCCGCTCAAGCTGGGTGAAGATGGCGTTGCCGCCGCCGGCATCTACAAGCAAGGGCTCCTTGCCGTGATGAAGGATGAAACACGTGTTGTAACAGCGCGTGGCCCCGGCATTGCCGGTTCCGAGAACAAGAAGCTTTTCCATAAACATCCACTCAAAGTCCTATGATTGGCACAAAACGATACAAAAAAAGCCGGATCGGTTCCGGCAGGACTCATCCCCGTCAAGCGAGGCGGCAATGCAAATACAAAAGCGAATCAGCCGCAAGCCCTCCGGCCTTCCCCTCATCCCTTTTCATCCATACGACAGGAACTCCCGCCGCGCGGCCTCCCCACCAGTTAAAAGTCTTGGGAGGGAGAGAGGAGCGGGTGTGGGGGAGGGGAGAGGGGACCTTTCTCCAGAAAGGTCCCCTCTCCCCTCCCCCAATATTCATTCAACCCGATCCCCGATCAGCTCGACGCCTGCGCCTTGAGGGCTTCGGTCTGGGCGTGGGTCACGAGTGCGTCCACAAGCTCCTGGATTTCGCCTTCCAGCACCTTGCCGAGGCTGTACAAGGTCAGGTTGATGCGGTGGTCCGTGACGCGGCCCTGCGGGAAGTTGTAGGTCCGGATGCGCTCGGAGCGGTCGCCTGTGCCCACCTGCGCGCGGCGCTGGTCGGCAAGGGCGGCGTTCTGCTCGTCCTGCTTCATCTGGAGGAGGCGGGAGCAAAGAATCTTGAGGCCCTTGGCCTTGTTCTTGTGCTGAGATTTTTCGTCCTGACAGCAGACCACGAGGCCGGTGGGGATGTGGGTCACGCGCACGGCGGAGTCGGTCGTGTTCACGCTCTGCCCGCCGGGGCCGGAGGAGCGGTACACGTCGAAACGCAGATCTTCGGGCTTGAGGTCAAGGTCCACTTCCTCGGCTTCGGGCATGATGGCGACCGTGGCGGCGGAGGTGTGGATGCGTCCCTGCGATTCGGTGGCGGGCACGCGCTGCACGCGGTGGGTCCCGGACTCGAATTTCAGGCGGCTGTAGACCTTGTCGCCGGAAATGAGCGCGATGACTTCCTTGTAGCCGCCGTTGTCGGACTCGCTTTGGCTCATGATTTCGACTTTCCAGCCCATCTTTTCGGCGTAGCGGCAGTACATACGGAAAAGATCGCCGCCGAAGAGGGCCGCTTCTTCGCCGCCCGTACCGGCGCGGATTTCCAGAATGATGTTCTTTTCGTCCAGCGGGTCGGTGGGCAGGAGCAGCACCTTGAGATCATGCTCAAGCTCGGGGAGCTTCTCCTCGATGGACTTGATTTCTTCGTGGGCCATTTCGCGGATATCGGGATCGGCGTCGTTGAGCAGTTCCTGATTGTCGGCGAGGTTCTGCTTCAATTCGCGGTACTGGCGGAAAATGTCCACCACGGGCTTGAGATCCGAGTGGGCTTTGGTCAGCTTGCGGTATCGATCCTGATCGTTGAAAACGGTGGGATCGGCGAGTTCCTGTTCGAGATCCAGGAATTTGCGTTCGAGGCTTTCGAGTTTGGCAAACATCAATGACTCCGGTTGCAGGTAGGGGGCGTCTCAAGGCGCGGCGGGTGCTGGCCGACGGCGGAAGCGAGGGCCGCGACCGCGACTTCGACCTGATCCAGTTCCGGTTCCCTTGTGGTCAGAAGCTGTAAAAACATGCCCGGCGCGCGGAGGATGCGCCCCCAGAACCCGTCGCCCAGACGCGCGGCGTAGCGGATAAGCTCATAGGACAGGGCACTGATGGGAACCATAAGCAGCAGCTTGAAGACGATAGTAAAAAGATGCTTGGCCACGGCGCTGTCCGGCGTCCAGACAAGGAGCAGCAGCGGGACGAGGACCGTATGCAGCAGGATGGCGATGGACATGACGAACAGCAGGAAGGTCGTGCCGCAACGCGGGTGCAGGCGGCTGAACCGGATGGCCGACTCGGGCGTCACCGTATCCCCGGATTCGTAGGCATGGATCGTCTTGTGTTCGGCGCCGTGATAGTAGAACACCCGCCGGATGTCCGGGAGGAAGGCGATGCCCACGATGTAGCCGATAAAAATCAGAAATTTAAACAGCCCGTCCCAGATGTGGAACGAAAAACCTTCGACGTCGCCGCCGAGCCCGATCCAGTTCATGATGATCGAGAGCAGGTGAGGCACGACGACGAACAGGCCCACGGCGAACAGAAGCGACACGATGAGGGTAAGGACAAGCTGCCAGTCCTTGAGTTCCTCTCCGGTCCCTTCCGTGCTGCGCTCGGCGGAAAGGTTCAGCGCCTTGATGCCGTTGACGAGGGTTTCTATCAGCGTGGGGAAACCGCGCAGGAACGGTTTTTTGAGCAGCTCGCTGCGGGTGAGGCTGAACCACGGGCGGTTTTCGACGCTGATGTTGCCGTCGGCCGTGCGGACGGCCAGCGCGTAGACGTCGCCGTTGCGCATCATGACGCCTTCCATCACGGCCTGCCCGCCGACGAGCGGCGCGGGGGCGAGGAACGGCAAAAGGCGCCCAAGGCTCATTGGGAATCGTTTCCCTGAACGGGCGGAAGAAACGGACGTGGCGGCCGGACGACCGGTGCGCGTGGACATGGAAAGACCTCGGAATGTCACTCCCTGAACGTGTGTCCCCGGCGCGGTTCCCGACTGGTTGACTTGCGGACTTCGGGGAAGGACGAAAAAAAGGGATGGAACTCGAAGGCCTCCCGGAGGGCGGGCCACCCGGGAGGCGTAAAGGCTGCGCAGGAGGCCGGCGCGTTACTTGTTGAGATTGGCGTACTTCTTGCGGAAGCGGTCAATGCGGCCAGCCGTATCGAGGAAACGCTGCTTGCCGGTGAAGAAAGGATGGCAAGCGGAGCAGATTTCCACATGGACGGTTTCTCCTTTAGTGGAGAGGAGTTCTACCTGATTGCCGCAGGCGCAGGTGATCTTGGCCTTGTACACTTTGGGATGAATTTTTTCTTTCATGGTCAGGCTCCTATAAAGTCGGGACTCAGCTATATATACCCTGAAGTGCCGTTTGGCAAGGGATTCTTCCCCGAGGAGGCTTTTGCCTCCGTCTCGGGCATTCCGACAAAGATTTTTTTCATCCGGGCCATTTTTTTCCTTTTTGTCGTGTCATTTATGTATAATGTTTGAAGTTATCATTTTATTGTCTGATTTCGAAGTGTTATCGTTCCACAAAACGGTGGTGTTCTAACTCGGGGGGTGGTAAAAACGCTTTTTGCAATACAAATAAGGGAGGATAGCGCAAAATATCCCGGTGACAACTGCAAAAACAAAGGGTAAAGACCACCGCTGGCACATCTCACTATTCAGGTAAGGAGTCTTTTATGACCAAAGCAGATCTTGTTGACAAAATCCACGCCAAGGCTGGCCTCGGCACCAAGGCCGCAACCGAACAGTTCCTCGACGCGGCCATCAGTGTGCTGTCCGAAACCATCGCCAACGGCGAACAGGTTTCCTTCACCGGCTTCGGTAGCTTCAAGGTCGTCGAACGCAGCGAACGCAAGGGCCGCAACCCCCGCACCGGCGAGGAATGCCTCATCCCCGCTTCCCGCGTCGTGAAGTTCACTCCCGGCAAGGCGCTGAAAGAAGCCGTGAAATAGTGTGTACGGGCGCAGCCTCTTTTCCGGGGCTGTAGTCCCGGAAACGACATCCGGTACATAAATCCCGCGGCCCCGGCTGCGGGATTTTTGCATTCCTGCCCGCAACGGGCCAGATTGTTATTCCTTTTTCCTTGTGCTATTTCTTTGAGATTGCAGTGCCGAATACACGTCGCGCCGTGCCCATAGTCCCGTTTCCGGGGCTCGGGAGCGGCTTTTTTATGTGGCTTCGGCAGGATTTCCGCTTCGGGCGGCAAGGTTTCAACAAAGGAATGAGGGAACATGATAGGACCGGTTGCGAACAGCGTTTGTATTGTCGCGGGCTCCATTCTCGGGGCGCTCTGCGGGCCTGTGCTCAGTCAGGAGTTCAGGAAAAAGATCATGAATGTCTTCAGCTGCATCACGCTCGGCATCGGCGTGACCATGCTGTCGAAGGGCGACTCGCTGCCTCCTGTCGTGCTTTCCCTGCTGTTCGGAACGGCGCTCGGCGAGCTGACCCGCTTCGAATCCCTGGTGATGAAGGGGGCCTTCAAGGTGGCGGGGCTGTTCAAGCGGAACGGCAAAGCCAAGGACGGCAAGTCCGAAACGCTGTCCGAGACGGTGTTCCGCGATCAGTTCGCCGTGGCGACGGTCCTTTTTTGCGTGAGCGGCCTCGGGATCATCGGTTCCATGCGCGAAGGCCTGACCGGCGAGTGTTCCCTCCTGCTCATCAAGGGCGTGCTCGATCTGTTCACGGCCATGCTCATTTCGGCGAGCATCGGCAGTGTGGTGGGCGTGCTGGCCGTTCCGCAGTGCGCCATTCAGTTTGCCTTGCTGTTCGGGGCCACGATGCTCATGCCGTACACCACGCCGACCATGTTTGCGGATTTCTCCGCTTGCGGCGGCATCATCATGCTCGGCGCGGGGCTGCGTCAGATGGGGCTTGTGCAGGTCCCTATCCTCAGTATGCTGCCCGGTCTGTTTTTCGTCATGCCGCTGTCCGCATTATGGAAGCAGATTATGTAGATGAGAGAATCGGACGAGGGGGCTTCACCGGAAGCCCCCTCGTCGCGTATGGGAAAAGCCGTTTTTGAGGGGGGGAAGGCTCATCAGGCTTTGGGCGTGGCGGTGAAGAAGAAGCGGGGGAAGCGGAAGATGATTTCCCCGTTGCCCTGTTTCGGATAGCGTGTGGCGACTTCCTCCAGCACGGCCTGTTCGAAGGCTGCGGCGCGCCCGCCGGAAAGGAGGCTCAGGTAGGGGCGCAGGCCCGTGCCTTTATACCAGTCCATGATGGCCTCGTGGGACGGCATACGGTGGAGATAGGTGATCTGCCACATCTGGAACTGTCCGGCTTCGGCGGCGAGGATGTCGAAATAGGCCTCTTGGGAAAGCGTATGGAAGATCCGCGCGGAGGCGAGTTCGGCGCGCCACTCGTCCGAGGCGGCAAGTTCCCCGATGATCCGGTGGATGGGCTCCTGATAGTTCATGGGAACCTGCACGGCGAGCATTCCGCCGGGGCGGAGCAGGGCGAGCATGTCCCGGATGAGCCGGGGATGGTCGGGGACCCACTGGATGCAGGCATTGGAAAACACCACGTCGAACCCGTCCTCTCCAAGTGAGGGCAAATTCAGGGCATCGCAGATCCGGAACTCCATGTCCGGGTGATCGTCCTTCGCGGCTTCGATCATCTCCGGTGAACTGTCGATGCCGATGATGCGCAGGGCATTGGGGAAGGCGTCCGCCAGAACCTGCGTGCTGTTGCCGGGGCCGCATCCCACATCGAGCAGCTTGCGGGGCTGTTCAAGGCCGATGCGTTTGACCAGATCGATGGACGGCTGCGTCCTTTCGGCCTTGAAGCGGAGATAGGCTGCGGAATCCCATTGCATGGCGTGCCTCTTGCGGGCTGAAGGTGGGCGGAATTTTTTCCAAAAGTTCTTTTACGCGGTAATGCCGTTTCCGCCGCCCTGTCAAGCGGACGGAAAAGGGAGGAAAAGTGTTCCTTTCCTCCCTTCTTTATGCGGCTTTTGATGGAAAAACGGCCTGCGCCGTTTCCCCCGGTCGCCATTCTGTCACGCGGGCATTACAGCAGCTTGGTGATGATCTCTCCAAACTCGGTGCAGCCGACCGTGCGGGCGTCGGCCATCTGCGCGGCGAGGTCTTCGGTGACGGCGCGGCGGGCGATGGCGGTGTTCACGGCCTTGTAGATGCGGGTGGCGGCTTCCTTCCAGCCTATGTGCTCCAGCATGAGCGCGCCGCTGAGGATGAGGCTGCCGGGGTTGGCCCGGTCCTTCCCGGCGAGGCTCGGTGCGGTGCCGTGGGTGGCTTCGAAGAAAGCCAGCTTTTCCGACATGTTCACGCCGGGAGCAAGGCCGAGGCCGCCGACCTGCGCGGCGAGGGCGTCCGAAATGTAGTCGCCGTTCAGGTTGGGCGTGGCGAGCACGCTGTACTGCTCGGGGCGGATGAGGGCTTCCTGAAACATCGCGTCGGCAATGCGGTCCTTGATGACCAGCTTGCCCGGCGCGGAAGCGGCTTCGGCTTCAACCACGGTTTGGCCGCTGAATTCTTCCTTCGCCACATCGTAGCCGTGCTGGCGGAACGCGCCTTCGGTGAACTTCATGATGTTGCCCTTATGCACGAGGGTCACGCTCGGAAGGTTCTGGGCGAGGGCGTGGCGGATGGCGGCGCGGACAAGGCGCTTGGAGCCTTTTTCGGTCATGGGCTTGATGCCCACGGCGGCGGAGGCATCCACATTGGCCCCCAGTTCGTCGCGCAGGAAGGCGATGAGCTTGGCGGCTTCGGGCGTCCCGGCCTTGTATTCGATGCCTGCATAGACGTCTTCGGTGTTTTCGCGGAAGACGATCATGTCCACGCGCTCGGGATGCTTGACCGGTGACTCGATGCCTTCAAAGTAGCGGATGGGCCGGATGCAGGCGTAGAGGTCGAGGGTCTGGCGCAGGGTGACGTTGAGGCTGCGGAAACCCGTGCCCACCGGCGTACCGAGGGGGCCCTTGATGGCGAGCTCGGCGCCGCGCAGGGCGGCGAGGGTTTCGTCGGGCAGGAGCGTCCCGGTTTCCTTGAGCGCCTTTTCGCCCGCGAGCAGTTCCTTCCAGTCGAAACCGCGCCCGTCGCCGTAGCTCAGACGGATGGCTTCATCAATGACGGGGCGCGCGCTTTTCCACACGTCCGGGCCGATGCCGTCGCCTTCAATCCAGTAAACAGTCTTGCGCATGGGGAGAGACTCCAGAAATGTTACGTGGCTCGCGCCACGGTTGGCGTCCGCGTGCCTCGCGGCGTGGGCAGAAACTACTCGCCTGAGGCCGGGTTGTCAAAAAGGCTACAGTTGTCGGCAAGTTTGCGGTGCGGCGCGGGCAGGGGGAAGGCCCCGATGTCCTGCGGAGCGATCCACTGGCAGGCCGTGGCCTCGGTCAGCTCCTCGGGCACGGGGCAACCCTTGGGCTCGCCCTCCAGCCTGAGCTGGTAACAGCGCAGGGTGATCCGGTAGGTCGTGTAGTTGTGGCGGATGACGTCCAGCGGGCGCACAATGGCGACCTTGAAGCCTACTTCCTCCATCCATTCGCGCGCGACGGCCTGTTCCGGCGTTTCGCCGGGCTCCACGCAGCCGCCGGGGAATTCCCACAACCCGCCCCAGACGTCCTTTTCGTTACGGCGCTGGATGAAGATTTTCCCTTCATGCAGGAGCACCCCGCACACTACCTCAATCTGCGTGACGGCGGCTTTCTTGCCGGGAACCGGGCGTTCGTTCTGGATGCCGAGGTGGCGGCTTTCGCACAGCCCGGCCAGCGGGCAGCGTTCGCACTCGGGCTTTTTGCGGCATACGAGCGCGCCCAGTTCCATGAGCCCCTGATTGAAGTTCCGGGCCTCGCCTCTCGGGATGAGGGCCTGCGCCAGCTCGCGGATGCGGCTCTTGGCGGGCTCTTCCTTTACGGGCGTGTCGATGTCGAAAACGCGGGACAGGACGCGCTCCACATTGCCGTCCACGCAGGGGACTTCCTCGTTGTAGGCTGTGCTGGCAATGGCCCCGGCGGTGTACGGGCCCACGCCGGGCAGGGCGAGGATGTCGGCGTAGCTGGTGGGGAAGTTCCCGCCGTGGCGTTCCATGATCACCCGGGCGGCGGCCTGGATGTTGCGCGCGCGGCGGTAGTAGCCGAGCCCTTCCCATGCCTTGAGCAGGTCTTCCTCGGGCGCGGCGGCGACGGCGGCCACGTCGGGGAAACGCTCCATCCAACGCAGGAAGTATTGGACGCCCCGATCCATCTGCGTCTGCTGCATCATGACTTCAGCGATCCACGTCCGGTAAGGCGTGTAGTCGGCCCGCCACGGCAGCGGGCGGCGGTTCTCGGCGAACCAGCGGAGCAGACCTTTTCGGAAAAGCGTAAAGCGTTGTGTATCGTTCATGGCAAAGGGGGTTGTATGTTGGCAAAGGGGCCGTTGCAGCGGGGACATCCCCACCCGCTTCCCGCTGGCCCCCGCAAGGAAGCTTGGGGCGTTCAAAAGAAACCCGGTTGGCGGCATTTTTCTTTGTTGTCCAATAGTGCGGTGTGAAACGGCAGGGGAAACCCCATCAGCTTCTTGGGAATCGTTCCTTGCAAGGAATAGCCCGAAACAGGGCGGCTGTCACGGGCCTGTTCAACTTGCTTCCGGCATGGTTTTCGGGCATACTCTTACGATTATTTTTCAAGGAGTGTATCATGGCCAATCCTACCGTGCTTCTGGAAACCACTTCCGGCGATATCCTTATCGAACTGTATGCCGACAAGGCTCCCGCCACCGTGGAGAATTTCCTCAAATATGTGAACGAAGGCTTCTACGCCAACACTATTTTCCACCGCGTGATCAAGGGATTCATGATCCAGGGCGGCGGCATGAACATGAAGATGGAAGAAAAGGCGACCCATGCCCCCATCAAGAACGAAGCCGACAACGGCCTTGCCAACGAGCGCGGCACCATCGCCATGGCCCGTACCCGCGATCCCCACAGCGCCACGGCCCAGTTCTTCATCAACACCGTGGACAACGGGTTCCTGAACTTCTCCTCGCCTGACGTGAACGGCTACGGCTACTGCGTGTTCGGCAAGGTCATCGAAGGCATGGAAGCCGTCGACAAGATCGAAAAGGAAAAGACCACCACCCGCGGCATCCATTCCGATGTGCCGGTTTCCGCCGTGCTCATCACCAACGCCAGCGTGTTTGAATAAGCTCTACGGGGGAGGAAGAAGGCCCTTTCCGAAGGATCCCCGAAGGGGGCAAGCGGGGCCTTCTCCCTTACCCGAACCCCTCCCCCATCCCCCAAGATTTTCAACTGGTGGGGAGGAGACGCGGCGGACTGTCCCTTTACTTTTTGTCCGGCGCATACCGTCTTTTGGGGTAGCCACTTTTTCCGCTTTCAAGTCACGGGCCTCGGAGGGAGAAGGGCGCGGACGACATCCAGAGGATGCCCGTCGGAGCCTTCAAAACCTGAATATGCCGATATGACGCAGCCTTTCCCAAAGAGGCTTCCCCCTCGTTCCCCAACTTTTCATCTCCCCTCCACTGTTAGGATATATCCATGACTCGCAAGCCTGAGATCCTCGCCCCGGCGGGCGATACGCAATCGTTTCTCGCGGCGATGGCCGCCGGAGCCGACGCCGTATACCTCGGCCTCAAACATTTCTCCGCCCGTATGCAGGCGGATAACTTCGGTTCCGCCGAGCTTTCCCGCATGGTCGAGCTCGCCAACGAGAACGGCAGGCGCATCTACGTCGCCTTCAATACGCTGGTGAAGCCTGACGACGTGCCCGCCGCAGGACGCCTCATCGCCCGCCTTGCCCGCGATGTGAAGCCGCACGGCCTGATCATTCAGGATCCCGGCGTGCTGGCCCTTGCCCGTCAGGCCGGATACGAGGGCGGCCTGTTCCTTTCCACGCTCGCCAACCTGACGCATCCCGCGTCGCTGCTGGCCGCGAAGGAACTCGGCGCGGACCGCGTCATCCTGCCCCGCGAACTGTCCATCGACGAGGTGAAGCAGATTTCCGCCGCCTGTCCCGAAGGGCTGGATCTGGAAATGTTCATCCACGGCGCACTGTGCTGGTGCGTCTCGGGCCGCTGCTACTGGTCGAGCTATATGGGCGGGAAGAGCGGCCTGCGCGGACGCTGCGTGCAGCCCTGCCGCCGCGTGTACAAGCAGCGCAACCATTCCGGGCGGTTCTTCTCCTGCCTCGATCTCTCGCTGGACGTGCTTGCCAAAACCATCACGGACATCCCGCACCTGAGCTGCTGGAAGATTGAGGGCCGCAAGAAGGGGCCGCATTACGTCTATCACGTCGTCACGGCCTACAAGATGCTGCGCGACAACCCGGACGATCCGCAGGCCCGCAAGGATGCGGAAAAAATCCTCGAGATGGCGCTTGGCCGTCCTTCCACCCGCGCCCGCTTCCTGCCGCAGCGCACGTCCGAGCCCACCTCGCCCGATGGCCAGACCAGCTCGGGACGTCTCGTGGGCAAGATACAGACGGACGCGGAGGGCCGCCCGTTCTTCAAGCCGCATATCGAACTGATTTCCTACGATTATCTGCGAGTCGGCTATGAGGACGAGAACTGGCATTCGACCCTGCCCGTGACCCGCCGCACGCCGAAGGCCGGGACCTTTACGCTGCGTCTCCCCCGCCACAAGACGCCGAAGGCCGGGACGCCGGTGTTCCTCATCGACCGCCGCGAGCCCGAACTCGTGCAGCTCATCGCGGAGTGGAAGCGGAAGCTGGATCGGTGCAAGGGGAGCGAGCCCACCGCGGTGGAGTTCACGCCCAAAATGCCCAAGCCCGCGCATCCCCGCCGCCGTCCTGATATGACGCTCCGCGCTTCGCTGCCCTATGGCTCCGAGACGCGCCGCAGCCGCAATTCGGTGATCGGCCTGTGGCTTTCGCCCAAATCGGTGCGCGAGGTGTCCCGCACGGTGGCCCCGAACATGGCGTGGTGGCTGCCCCCGGTCATCTGGCCGGACGAGGAAGAGCTCTGGAAGCGCATCATCAACGAAGCCATACGCAACGGCGCGAAGCATTTTGTCTGCAACGAGCCGTGGCAGGCCGCGTTCTTCAAGGGGCGCGAAGTGGATCTGGTCGCCGGGCCGTTCTGCAACGCCGCCAATGCCTTCACGCTGGCGAGCTTTGCGAAGCTCGGTTTCAGCGCCGCGTTCGTTAGCCCTGAACTGACCAAGGAAGATTTTCTGGCCCTGCCGAAAACCAGCCCGCTGCCGCTCGGCATCGTGCTCGCCGGTTTCTGGCCGATGGGCATCGGGCGGCACGATCCGCTCGGCATCAAGCCGAACGAAGTCTTTCAGAGCCCCAAAGGGGAAGGCTTCTGGACCCGCCGCTATGGGCAGAACACATGGATCTATCCCGCATGGCCCTTGGACATCACGGTGCATCGCCCCGAGCTTGAGGCCGCCGGGTATTCCTTCTTCGCCCGCATGGAGGAGAACCCGCCCAAGTCGATGCCGGCGGCCACCCGTCCCGGCCTCTTCAACTGGGAAGGCGATCTGTTGTAATAGATATTGGGGAAGGGAGAGGGAACCTTTCTGAAGAAAGGCTTCCCTCTCCTTCCCAAGACTTTTGTAAACGGGACGGATGGCGGATGAGGGGATGACACGGGTTTCCCTGAACGGAAGTTTCCCGGTTGATTCATAAAGAACTCCCGGATAGCGCGACTATCCGGGGTTTTTCTTTTGAGGGCCGAGTTTTTGGGGGAGAACGGCTGAAACAACGCGGTCATTTTTGTAGCCGTTTTTGTCTTTCAAGATACATGAGAGAGGAACACCCTTACAAGGAACGGAAAAGCTGTGAAGAGGGATTCGATAAGGGTGAAAGTCTTGGGAAGGGGTGGGGAGGGTTTGGGAGGGGTAGTGCCCGGTAATTGCGCCGCAGGGTCTCGACATCGCCCTTCTCCAGAAAGGTTTCCCCGCCCCTTCCAATCTTCTCTTCTACACCAACCCCCTGCGGGCGGCGATGAGCTCGGCTACGATGGATACGGCGATTTCCTCGGGTGTTTCGGCACCGATTTCGAGGCCGATGGGGCTGTGGACGCGCCCGAAATCTTCTTCGGAAAAACCTTCAGAGCGCAGAAAACTGTAGATGCCGTCACGCTTGCGCTTGCTTCCAATCATGCCGACGTAGTGGGCCGTCGTGTGCATGGCCTGGGAGAGGCATCCCCTGTCGTGGCTGTGCCCGCGCGTGGCAATGACGATATAGTGTTCCGGCCCGATGCCGCAGGCTTCGGCCAGTCCTTTGAATTCAGGCAGGACATGCACGGCGCGGGCAAAGGGGAAACGCGTCGGAGAGGCGTATTCCTCACGGTCGTCGACGGCAATGACCTCAAAGCCGACCTCATGGGCCAGCCTGCCCGTGGCAAGGGAAACGTGCCCGCCGCCGCAGAGTACGACGACGCCCTGATGGATCAGCGGCTCGACATAGACGCGCCTGCCGTCGAGATCAATGCAGGCCGCGCTGTTGCTCCTGACTTGCGCCAGAACGGGGGCGGGCAGAGCCGAGGCGTCCGTGTGGAAGCTGCGCTGAGGCGAGGCGGGCTCGGTAATATCCACGAGCCAGACCCCAAAGGCGGCCCGGCTGCGGCAAGCGGCCGCCTGACGGAAAAAGGGAAGCTGCTCGGGCGTGATCCGCTCCACGAGGATATCCACGATGCCGCCGCAGATCATGTCGGCGTCCGGTGTGAATCCGGTCATGTCGAAATGCATCAGGCGGGCGGTTCCGCCCTTGCGGACAGGCAGGCACGCCGCCAGCACGTCCGATTCGACCTGCCCGCCGCCGATGGTCCCGATCACGGACAAGTCCCGCGTGACCAGCATCTGCGCGCCCGCATGGCGCGGGGCGGAACCGGAACGATCGATGATCGTGGCAAGCGCCAGAAATTCTCCCTGTTCAAGATGTTGGGCAATGTCGTTTTCCAGCTTCATGCGAACCGCCTCGTGATGGGAATTCGTTTCCGCAAGATCCCACGGAGGGCCTCACGGATGTAATATATGTTTTACGATGCATGATGCTACACGCTCTTGCCGGACGGATCAAGGTGAAGCGCAATTTGGAACGCAGCTCACGGAAACGACGCCGGGCCGAAGCTGCGGGTTGTCTTCCCGAACTTTATCCCAAACAACGAAAAAACTTCTCGTCAGTATGGCCGGCAACAAGGATTCGATAAGCGCAAAAGTCTTTGAAGGGGGGGGGGGAGAGGTTTGGAGAGGGGG